>Ga0315545_1000009_pt1 | contig 198462 bp, 164 predicted proteins | sample SalMarSW160210MG_FD_203096 | JGI IMG/M metagenome (GOLD analysis project Ga0315545, IMG submission 203096) | Salt marsh sediment microbial communities from the Plum Island Ecosystem LTER, Massachusetts, United States - Salt Marsh Sediment SW1602-10 ... | reverse complement strand
ACCGCGTAGAGAAGCCTGAGTGACCAATTGAGCCATCCTCTCGGTGAACCTCAGAGTTTGAAAATGAAATGTGCTGGTTGAAAAACGATTGATAGGAGACTTGACTTCGAGCGGCGATTTAGAGAAGCCCCAAGTGAGCTTGACCTACTTCGCTTTCGGTGCCACACCCCAGTGCAGTTTATTTCTGAGCAATTTATAGAAAGAATACTGCGGGAACGTGACCAGCTTCAAACGAAAATCAGCCCTGCTGATGACAACCTTATCCGTATCTACCAGCGGCGCCATCACCTGTCCATCGAGAGTCAATCCAGCTACGCCGTGTTCTGACCAGATTTTTACTTCCAACACGTCATTACCTGAGAAGATCATCGGCCTAGTGTTCAATGAGAAGGAAGAAATCGGCGCCGCGATGATAGCTTCCATCTTGGGATGCATAATCGGTCCTCCGGCGGCTAGCGAATAGGCCGTCGAGCCGGTCGGTGTGGCAATAACCAGACCATCGGCCTTGTAGGTAACAATATCCTCCTTGTTGACGCTGAGGTTAATATCAATCAAGCGGGCGACCGGGCCATTGTCCACCACCACATCATTGAGAGCATAGGGGCTGTCAAGCTGTCGTTTGCCCTCAATGTGCACCCTTAAGAGCATCCGTTCTTCGATCTGATAATTTCCAGCAGCAATGGCATCCAAGGCCTTCTCCAACTGCTCCTGGGGAAACTGGGTCAAGAAACCCAACGAGCCGAGGTTTATTCCCAACAGTGGCGTGCCCTGTTCGCCAACAGCCCTGGCGGAGGCAAGGAAGGTCCCGTCGCCGCCCATTGAGACCAGGATGTCGACCTCCGAGGCTATTCCTTGTCGCGGAGAGAAATCCAATCCATCCCCAAAACTCTCTTTCAGTTCCTCGGACAAAACGACATCATGACCGGACTGCCGCGCCCAACTGAGAAACGTATCAATCGCTTCGCCGGCGCTTTTTCGCTTCACATTTGCAATCAAACCAAAACGCATAACTTAATGCTCCACACCCCTATGATAATGCCGTGCTGTCGGGTGCCCTCACCTGACAGCTGGCGGTGTCGGGTGGGGGCACCCGACACCACTTAACAACCGCTCCACGCTTTTATGATAATATAATGCAGGTCAAAAGTCTTGTATTTTTGACATCTTTGATGAATAACGGCGTGTCATACAGTGTAAGTACTTACCTCCACACCGATGCCAACAGTTCCTCTATTACTTGCTACCAATCACAGCAATCCGGCGCGTATCAAGAGTCACCTTGCCGCCGTCCGGGGCTTGAACCAGACGGGTCTCCGTGAAGCCGGCCTCGCGGAAGAGGCGCTGAAACTCCTCCGACGTGGGGATTCTCAGGTCGATCTTAACTGTCCGCGTCTTCGATCCCTTTCGGTAGGTGCGATTTGAGTATTGACGTCCAGTCTCAAAGTCAAACGAATTCTCTACAACAACCACTGTACCGTCGTCGAGTTCGTACCAGTCTCGGTCCTTAAACCTTTGCATCAGGCTGTCGCGGTGAATAAACTCCAGCATGAACCTTCCACCCGGTTTCAATGCTTGATAAATACGCTTGAGAATATCGAAGTTGGTTTCATCATCATAGTATCCCCACGCCGTGAAATAATTATAAGCGGTGTCAAACTCTGCATCAAAGGACAGCTCCCGCATGTCCCCTACTACGAACCGTGCATTTGCCACACCTTTTTCGGCAGCCCACTCTTGTGCGTATTCAATGAACCGCATTGTACGATCATAGCCCACTACTTCGGCAACATGATCCGCAACTATCAGGGCGTGACGCCCGTGACCACAGGCCAAATCCAGCACGCGGTCGGACTGTTTTAGTTCAAGCTCCCGGACAATAAACTCAGCTTCACGGGTGGTACCTTCAGTGTTCGAGAGGATACCGGCATACTCGCTTTCATACGACTCATCAAAAAGATCTTCAACCCAACTCATATTTACACTCAATTCTCAGTTAGGTCAGATTCCCTGGAGCACAGGTGTCCCACAGCTTGCTGTTGACTACCCATTACCCATCCTGTCTTAAACATTTATTCCTTTCAACACGATGTCACCTTTTCTCACACCGATATCGTCCGCGATAATTGCGCACTTGGCTTTTAGCAAAAAGAATATCGAAAGGTGTTCATTCGAAAGCCCCTCATAATTCCCCTGTCCTTTAGCTAGAATTAATTCCGCCTTGTTCAATAGCTCTATGAACTCAGAGCTGCATGTGTTTAGGATCGTTCCAGGAGCAGTCGTGCCGGAAGATATGATCGTTGCTACTTGGTCCAAGCCTGCCTGAATTGCATCCTCACGTGTGGCATCATTTATGATCGGTTGTTCTCGAACCACATAAACTACCGGCTTACCTATCTGCTCGATGAGTAGCCTGTCGAATACTGTCTCTCCAGCATTGTCACCGATAAACAGAACACTTTCAGACTGCTGCAAGTGAGTCTTGAATTGATCGTAATCGAAGATCGCAAAATCCTTTTGCAATACCTCCTCTATCTCTCTTTCTATATCGAAGGAAGGATTAGCACCGAAATCGATCACGTTGCCTGCGATCGCAATCCTGATTGCGGTCAGAAGTTGATCGTGCGATTCTTCAATTGTTCTTTTTAATGAAGGGTATAGGGCAAGAGCGTTTCTGGTGTCTTTGCGCTTTATCTCACAATATGGATCGGCATTCCCCGTTATTTCACTGACTTTATCATAAATCAGTTTTCCTGTCTCCGGGGGCGTACTTTCAAGAGAGATATCCTTTAACATCAAACCCACTTCATCCAATAGGCACTTGATTGTCCGCTCATCATCTGTAGCGATCCGTCCGGCGCGGAGAGCTTGATCGAAAAAGCATGGTATACAATCAAGATAGGTTTTCACTTACGCCCGTCTCATCGAAATCATTATGAACTTGTGTCGGGTACTCCATAGCTTAATGTGGGAACCAAGGAACGCAGCCTATCTCGGTTTCTGCTGGATTCCCGATTCCATGGGAATAACCCCAACCTTTTTCTTCGCATTCCCATTCTTCCGGAACATTAGTTTATGCAGGAAGCCACCCGTGTGCTTATGGCTGTCAGTAACCAGTTGTTCTATAGATGCAGCTATGCCGTCAGGGTCGAGGCCGATCTCCTTGAGAAGCAAGGCACGGTTGCCATGAGTGATGAAACGGTCAGGGATACCAAGCGCTTTGAACTTCCCGCTGTAGCCCTCAGATAGCAGGTACTCCGCCACTGCCTGCCCGAAACCGCCACGCCGAGCATTCTCCTCAATAGTCACGATAAGACCGGCTTTCTCTTTGACTTCGGACAACATCTCCAGATCAAGCGGTTTCACGAAACGAGCGTTGACAATAGAAATATCTATGCCCCTGGCTGACAGGATATCTGCCGCCCTTTGAGCCTGTGTCACCATCGTACCGACCGCAAGAACAATGATATCACTCGGCGGTGAAAGAGCTTCCCATTTCCCCCATTCAATGTCCGGAACCTCATCCATTATATCGGTCGGGACAGTATCACGGGGGTACCGGATAGCCACCGGTCCGGACAGTTCGTTGTCGATTGTATAGTGCAACATTGCCCGCAGTTCGTTGCCGTCTCTCGGTACGGCAACAGAGAGATTGGGCGTCAAAGGGAGGTAGGAGAGGTCAAATGTGCCGTGATGGGTGGGACCGTCGTCCCCAACCAGACCGCCACGATCCATACAGATTACCACGGGCAGATTCTGCAGGGCGATATCGTGAACAACCTGGTCAAATGCTCTTTGCATGAAAGTCGAGTAAATTGTCAGGTACGGCCTTGAGCCACCAGCCGCCAGACCCGCCGCAAATGTGCCGGCATGACCTTCAGCAATCCCCACATCAAAAAACCGCTCCGGGTATTTCTCAGCAAAATCGATCAGCCCTGTCCCAGCCACCATCGCCGCAGTAATAGCCACCACCCTATCGCTTTTGCCCCCAAGCTCGACCATGGTATCTCCGAAGACTTTTGTGTATGAGGGCCTATCTGACATCTTGGCAGTAGTCTTACCTGTTACTTTATCAAACTTGCCTATCCCATGATACTTAAAGGGGTTACTCTCGGCGGGTTCGTAGCCTTTCCCTTTCACGGTCGCGATGTGCAACAGAATGGGGCCGTGAAGGTTCTTCACCCGCCCCATTGTTCTAATCAGCAATTCCAGGTCATGCCCGTCGATAGGACCAAAGTAACGAAATCCCAGCTTCTCAAAGAGCATCCCGGGGACCAGCAGACCCTTCAGGGAGTTCTCAATATTGGCGATTGTAGCCCGGATCTTGTCACGGCGTTTGAAGCGGCCGGTCAGTTCCCAGACTTCGTTGCGTAGCTTGTTGAATTTCTCATCCGCCATAATGCTTGTGAGATACTTCGACATCCCGCCGACATTTTTGGAAATCGACCAGGTATTATCATTGAGGATAACCAGCAGGTCTTTCTTGAGCGAACCGGCGTTATTAAGACCTTCATACGCCAGCCCTCCCGTCATAGCGCCATCCCCAATGATGGCTACAATCTTGTAATCCTGTCCGGCATTGTCACGTGCGGCGGCGAAACCAAGAGCGGCGGATATGGAAGTGGAAGCATGACCGGCGCCGAAATGATCGTACTCGGATTCCTTGCGCTTGGCAAACCCCGCCACCCCACCGTACTGGCGCAATGTGTGCATCCGATCACGGCGCCCTGTAAGCATCTTGTGGGTATAGACCTGGTCGCTGACGTCCCAGATTAACTTGTCCGAAGGTAGATCGAACAGGTAATGCATAGCCAGTGTCAGTTCTACCGATCCAAGATTGGTGGCCAGGTGTCCCCCAGTTTCAGATACGACCGAGACTATCTCCTGACGGATCTCCACAGCGAGTTCCGTCAACTCATCGATAGACAGCTTTTTCACATCAGCAGGAGAGTTGATTTTTGATAAAAACTCCATACACATCTTCATATTAAACAGGTCAATATCGCCTCTGGCCGACATAGACAGCCAGATACTTCAGCATATTCTCATCGCCCGTATCAAAGATTGCTACAGATTCATCAATAAGCTGTTCCGCGTCCCGGTGAGCCTGCTCCAGGCCCATTACCTTAGGGTAAGTTGCTTTCTGTTTTTTACGATCGGAACCTGTATTCTTTCCCAGCAATTTCCGGTTCCCCTCGATATCAAGGATGTCATCGATTATCTGAAACGCAAGACCGACTTTCTCCCCATACGTTGTAAGCCTTGACAGCAGTTTTGTATCCGCTCCAGCCAGGATAGCGCCGAGCCTTACCGAACACCGGATGAGGGCAGCGGTCTTTCGCTTGTGGATATACACAATATCATCGCGGGAAACATCCCGACCTTCCGCCTCCACATCAGCGATCTGACCGCCCAGCATACCTCCGGTACCGATCGCTTGCGCCAACTCCGTCACCGCCTGAGCCGAACCAGTTTGGGCAATCAAACCGAAGGCGAGATCATGAAGGGCATCTCCTGCCAGCACGGCAACAGCCTCACCAAACTTTTTGTGACAGGTGGGCTTGCCCCGCCGCAGATCGTCGTCGTCCATACAGGGCAGATCATCGTGGATCAAGGAGTAAGTGTGAACCATCTCCAGCGCCGCCGCTGCATAATGGATCAACCGATCTTCACTCGTGATGTCTCCCCCACAGTACTCATATGCAGTCAAGGCGAGAATCGGTCGCAGACGCTTTCCACCGGCCATGACTGAGTATCGCATTGCAGCGTGGAGCGATCTCGGCTCCACCGCGGCGGATGGGAGATGCCTATCAAGAAGCTGGTCAACGAGTTGTCGCTTTTCTTGCAAGTAAAGTTGGACATCCATTGTTTGAGCCGGCATTATTCGCCCCCTGTTTCTTTATCAAATTCTTCCTCGGATAGCAGATCGTTTTTTTCGCGGATTATCTTGATTTTCTTTTCTGCTCCAACCAGTTCTTTCTCACAGTACTTAACAATCTCAAGCCCCTCCGTATATAGACTTATCGAATCTTCAAGCGACGTCTCGCCTGCTTCCAATTTGTCCGTAATTTCCTCGAGTCTCTCAATCGCCGACTCAAAATCCCTCGGCTTTTTTCTGACAGCCATGCTATTCCTACCGTTTCCCGACAACATCCTCAACCGAAGACACTACATGCCCATCGGGCAGGATCGTTTCCATTCTGTCACCAGGAGAGATATCCCCGACAGATTTTATGAGCCTTCCTTCAGGCAACTTCCGGCTTACTGAATACCCACGTGCAAGAATCTTCAAAGGCGACAGCGTATCCAGCCGCGACAAAGACAAAGATAAACGGTTCCTATGCTTTTCAAAACTGTTTTTTCCTGCAGTGTCCAGACGTCGAGCCAGGCCATCCAGGTACTGCTGGCGCTGCAGGACAATGTCGTAGGGTCTCCTGAAAACGGGCCGGCTGAGAAGCGCTGACAGACTCTGACGTGCGCCAGCAACCATGCTGTTTAACAGACCGGCCTGTCTTATCAGATTTGCACGGATAGCTTCCAGAAATTCCCCCTTGGACCAAACGGCCAGTTCCGCCGCAGCCGACGGGGTGGGAGCACGGAGATCGGCAACAAGATCAGAAAGGGTAACGTCAACTTCATGACCGACAGCCGAGATAACAGGCAGCCTTGATACCGCGATAGCTCTTACGACAGTCTCGGTATTGAACGGCCAGATATCTTCAAGCGAACCACCACCCCTTCCGGTAATTATGACATCGATATCATTGCGGCTGTTGAAATACTCAATACCAGCGGCTATCGTATGTTCAGCTCCATCGCCCTGAACCTGCGCCGGGTAGATAACCAGCTCAATCGAATCATTACGCCGCTGTGCGATTTGGATAATATCCCGAACAGTCGCGCCGGTTGGAGAGGTGACAATACCGATCTTCAAAACGTACGGCGGAATCTCCTTTTTGCGGTCTTCATCAAATAGCCCTTCGGCAGAGAGCTTCTCATAAAGCTGCCGGAAAGCAAGCTCTAATTCCCCAACCCCTACCGGTACCAGTTTGCGGCAATTGAGCTGATAGCTGCCCCCTTTTTCGTAGACACTGATATCGCCGTAGGCCAGCACTTTCTGACCATCCTCCGGTTCAAACTTGAGATATGCTCCGATTGACCGCCAGATCGTGACTCTGATAACCGCATGCTCATCCTTGAGGTTGAAATACCGGTGGCCAGAGGAGTGCAGGTGGTAGTTCGAAATCTCACCCTCGACCCAAATGTCCTGATACGACTGTTCGAGAGTGGTCTTGATCAATCGGGTGATCTGGGAGACAGTGTATGTCTGTGGTTGTGTTTGCATATAGGAGTATAAAGGCGATGGCAGGCAGCGCGCAATACTTAATTCAGTAGGTCGGAACCCCTGCGGCTCCAACGGGTGGCCTGACAAAAGTCCCCTCTTGAGAGGGGATTCAGGGGTGTGTAATCACTCGTACCCCACCCATCGGGGTACAGACCGGACAGTACCAAGTGGCAGGATCGCAAGGATCCTGCCCTACTCTGCTTATGTCTCATTGACCAAGTTGGTCTGACCTGCTTTAACTGCTGGTACAGATCCCCGCTTAGCCGAATGTGAATCATCTTGGGCTTCTTATAAATCGTTTTTTCTCGGGGCATATTTATCCGCCTCGTTTTCAAGATTCTACTATAAATGTAGCTTGACGATTGTACGGAATCCATTTATTTCATGCACAGTATGATAATGATGGCGGTTCGACGCCGCCGAAGCGGGGATTGTGTGAACCGGCACTCGAGATTGTCGAACAATCAGCTAAGGGTTGATTTGAAAGAGCTTAGAATGCAAGACAAGGGGCCACGGCAACTTCTTATACAGAAAAAAACAGCCTGTGTTTGCCGTTTTATACAGGCTGTATAATTATTGTTAGGTATACTCTATGAGTAATTGTCGAGAACAAATCAAAAATCTAGCTTATTCGGTGAATGATGGATTAACGGCATACATCACAATTCATGACAAAATTTTCAAAGAGGCAGCTACCTTCAAAAGTTTTCTGAAAAATATATTTGGTCGTGCTGTTCCCATGTCGCAATTACTTCAAGATGCAGAGTCGTTAATTCCCTTATGGAATGGTATTAGTGAGAAGATTGCCTCATTCGGTCGTGATGCAAATTTTTCAATGGATGAAGATGAAAGATATTATTTTGAGATTCTCAGTCGATATGCCCGAGCCGTATATGAGACAGTTGTTGCACTCGTTGAGAGACAGAGATTGCTAAATGAGCGCAGTAAAGGCGGTCACGATAACCCTGTAAGTTGGAAGGTATATCAAGATGCCGAACGAACATACCAATCTGCGACTCAGAAATACATGGCCATAGGGCAAGAGCTAAATAATGCGGGCCATTTGGTTTTTTAACGTGTGCCCCACCACTTGCCCGTCGCGGGCCGGGCCTTTGACCGGCGGTGGGTAAAGTGAGATTTTGTCCACCCCCGCAAATTCTCTATTGACCTTGCTCTAATTCCTGCTTGTTCCCCTTTACCGGAGAACTGCATCTTTCGCATGCATGTAAGCAGGTACAGACCCAGCACCATAAGGCGAGAGCCGTAAAGTACCGACCGGGTGGCATCCTCCCGCCTTTAGCGGATTATAGGATGCTTTAACTCCAGGTATGCTCTCGTTATGCACCTGTGGTTATAACACTGGGAGCATCGTAAGCATTACTGTAGGTCGGAACCCCTGCGGTTCCGACGGGTGGCTCGACAAAAGTCCCCTCTTGAGAGGGGATTCGGGGGTGTGTAATCACTCGTACGCAGGAACATACCCCACCCTTCGGGCACCCCTCTGAAGAGGGGAATAATAACTGTCGGTCAGGTGACCCTCTTCAAATTCGTGATTGTCACTGTACAACTGTTCCAATGGTGGCTTATACCTTTTATCTTAGTGCCAAGTGGCAGGATCGCATGGATCCTGCCCTACTGCTCTACCGGTTTGACAAAGCTCTTAGAATTTGTTGGGCCAGCTTAGGACTTATGCCCTTTATCTTTGTCAGTTCATCAACAGAAGACTGCTTGATGCGATCCACCGACCCAAAAGTCTTAAACAGCAGCTCTCTCTTAGCTGGGCCGATGCCGGGAATATCGTCCAAAGCAGATTTGATAGTGCGCTTGGTGCGCACCTTGCGACCGTAGGTTATGGCAAAGCGGTGCGCTTCATCCCGAAGCTGCTTCAACAGAATCAGCGCCGGGGAACTTCTGTTTATGACGATGGAGTCCGAGGTTCCCGGCAGGAAAACTTCCTCCAGTCGTTTCGCCAGAGCCAGAACCGGCTGGTCATCAAAGCCGAGAAAAGCTAGTTCAGCCAGCGCTGCCGACAGTTGTCCCTTGCCACCGTCCACCACCACCAAATCCGGCGGTTCAGATTGTTCCTCGTTGATGCGATGGAAGTAACGCCCGATCACCTCCCGCATCATCTTGAAATCATCCTGTCCCGTGACTCCCTTTATCTTGAAATGACGGTAACCCGTTTTTTTCGGCCGTGCGTTTTCAAAATAGATGCACGAACCGACAGCGTCTGTTTCACCCGTATTGGAAATATCAAAGCAGACAATGCGACGTGGGGCACGGGGAAGTTTCAGTTCATCTTTGAGGCCGGCGACCATCTTACTGGTCCGTTCCATCTGCTTTCTTTTCTGGATGAGTAGCTCGTCCAGCAGAAGCCGCGCATTGCGCGCCGCCAGATCGACGAGTTTTACCTTCGGTCCGATCTTTGGTGTAACGACGGCAACTCTCGAACCCTTCACCTGCTTCAGCCAGCCTTCCATGAGCTTGGTATCAGGCAGATGAAACGGCAGAAAGATCTGCTCTGGGAGGTTGGGTTGATGATTGTAATACTGCGTTAGAAATGTTTCCAGCACAGTTTCATCACTGTCGTCAACATGGCCCACCAGTTGAAAATCCTGCCGGCCGATGAGCACCCCCTCGCGAATTTGCATAACAACCGCCACCGCATCTTTTTCTTCACGGGCAATGGAGACAACATCACGGTCCACGCATTCGCCGATATCGACGCTTTGCTTTCTCATCACCGACCTGATAGCCTCAATCTGATCGCGATATGAGGCTGCTTCCTCAAACTCCATCGCTTCAGAGGCATGCTGCATCTTTTCGGTGAGACGGTTAATCAACTTCTGAGACTTCCCGGATAACGCCAGAATAAGTGACTCAACCTGCTCCCCGTACTCCTCCTCAGTCTGCAATCCTTCGCACGGGCCACCACATCTCTTGATATGATAGTCAAGACAGACCTTCTGCGCTTTCCCCTGGGGATGTGGAATCGTCAAGTTACAGGTGCGAATATTGAAAAGGGCCGTTAAAAACGAGATCGTTTTACGCATTGCTTTGGCATTGGTGTACGGCCCAAAATAAGTCGCGCCGTCCTTGGCCAGTTTCCTAACAACCAAAACACGCGGGAAAGGCTCGTTGGTGGTAATCTTGATATACGGGAAGTGCTTGTCATCCTTAAGCGAGATATTGTAGCGCGGTTTGTACTCGTGTACAAGGTTGGCCTCAAGAATCAAAGCTTCGATATCGTTGCGGGTTTCCATAAGATCCAAATCGACAACCTGCGAAACCATTCGACTTGTCTTGGAATCGAGACGATCACGTGATTGGAAATAGGTGCGCACCCGGTTACGAAGGTTCTTGGCTTTACCGATATAGATGATTCTCCCCACCGCACCCTTGAACATGTAGACCCCCGGGGAGATGGGGAGGTTTTTCAACTTCAGTTCAAATTCCGGAGTAACTCGTGACATAACGTATGATTCAGAGAGCACCGATGATGGGAGCCTATTCGAGAACTCGCCGAGCTCCGGCGTATTTCTCAGCCCAGTATTTCTCACTCAAACTGCTGATAATAACTCCACGCGAAGTGGATGCATGAACAAACCGATTGTTGCCTACATAGATACCGACATGGGAGACCTTGTTTCGTTCCGTCTTGAAAAAGACGAGGTCTCCAAAGGCAAGGTGACTACGCGCAATTTCCTTTCCCATTTTGTACTGTTCACGCACCGTGTGCGGAAGCTCCGTCTTGTCAAACTGCTCGAACACCTCACGGGCAAACAATGAACAGTCAACGCCGCGAACAAAAATAGATTTCCCTCGATACGGCTTGCCGAGATATTGTTGAAGGATCAGACCAAATCGAACATAATCGTTGGTTGTAAGCTCGTCATCCGTCCAGACGTTCTGCAGCGGCTTTTCCGGCCCACCCGTCCGATAGCGCGGGTAGGAAGTGCACCCCACCAAACCCGCGAACAGAATAACAAAACCGTATGTGCAACATCGCCTCATGGAGTCATACTAACTTAGGGTATACAAGACCAAACCGTCTCTTGTAATATATTCGACAGGAGATCAATAAGACAATGATAAATACCAAGTAACCGGGATAAAAATATCCCGCAAGGAGAGTGAGCAACAGGATCGGCAGTTTGGTGGCAAAAAGCTCAAGCCTCTCCAACTGAACGAACAGAGTTACCAGCATCGGCAGCGAAGAAACCAAAGCTAAAAGGATCAGAAAGTTTCGCTGGGACCTCACGGCGACGTAAGCAGCAAGGACCATCGATAGAAAGGCAAGCAGTTTGACAATCGTGGGTCTCAATACAACACCTATTGTCCGCTTGCCGATTGCCTCATCGCCCTTCCGATCAGGCAGGGTGGTCAGCAGGTAGATAGCCGCCACCGCCAGAAAGAAATAAACTGGTTTGTCCCAGCCAAACAGACCTGCGTCGCGGAGACTAAATTCTGGTGCTATAGCAAACGGCACCAGGAACCCAAATCCGTAGGCATTGGCCAACAGGCCGGTGATCGGACGATCCTTAAACCGCACCGGCGGCGCCGAGTAAAGATATCCAAGCGCGAAAAGCTGCAGAAAGACTGCAAAAATAACAAAAGAATACAGCAGGGCACACACTGCGGCGGCTACGGAGACAACCAGATACGCCACTGTCAAGCCTCTCTTGCTGAGCAAACCCTCTTGCAAGAAACCGAGCTTCCTGTTAATCCTGTCGGAGTCATAATCATAAACCTGGTTAATGTAATAGGCCCCCGCTGCCAGTAGACTGAGACCGACCATCAGGCCGACATGCGACCACCCAAAGCCGCCACCGGTAGCTTCCTGCTTGCAAGAGAGCGTCACAAGATAGATTGACCAGATCGGCAAATGCAGCATCGGCCGCGCTGCAAAGAAGAAGTCAAGCAGCTTCATGGCCGTACAAACTGAAAGAAGGCGTACATGAAGGGTGCTGCGAAAAGCAGGGAATCGAAACGATCCAGCACTCCACCGTGCCCTGGTATTATTCGCGAAGAATCTTTTATACCTCGTGAGCGCTTCCACATCGACTCCACCAGGTCGCCCAACTGACCGAAGACAGAGCAGCCGACAGCAAGGATCAACACTTCAACGAAACTGAGAGTCCGGAACTTCCAGAAGTACAGCAGTACCCCCACGGCAACAGCGCCGACAATGCCTCCAAAGAAACCCTCGACCGTTTTTCGAGGCGATACCGTCGGCGCCAACTGGTGTCTCCCCAGCCATGATCCGATTCCCATTGCGGTCGTATCGCCAATCCACAACGTGCCGAACAAAAACAACAGGCAATCACCGCCGCTGATATTGCCAAATCCACCTCCGACTTTGAAAACAATAGGATATAACAAGCCGATGTAAAGCACCCCCCAGAATAGTCGGCTGTGACTGCGAAACAATTCTAATGGCGGGCGCTTGCCGACAGCGAATATCATGGCTGTCACAGTGTATAACAGCACGACAGCGGCCAGCCCGAGCACGGCATTATCTCCTTCCGCGAAGGGAAGGCGGCAAATCGATCTGACAAAGTCCCCTTCGGTCAGGACCAACAACAATAGGACCGTAGCCCCAAACCCCAGCCAGAAAATACATCCCTTGGGAGTGAAGCCTTCATTGATGAGGAACTCAGAGATTCCCAGCAGGGCCAGAAGGGAAAGCATTCCCAACAGCCATCCCCCACCCTGATACGAGACCCACAAGATCGAAGGAACTGCCACCGCCGCAACCAATATGCGAGCATTCAGATTCCTACTCATTGTCGGCCTCTGGTACCCACCTTTCCGAAACGTCTCTCCCTTTTCTGATAATCAAGAACCGCTTCAAACAGCTCCTTTGCACCCACATCAGGCCAGAGGGTATCTATAACGTGCAGCTCCGTGTAACTGGTCTGCCACAGCAGGAAATTTGAGATACGCATCTCTCCGGAGGTCCTGATAAGCAGATCGGGGTCAGGAACATCAGCCGTATAGAGGAAATTGGAGAACAGCTCCTCATCGATATCCTGTATGTCCAGCATCCCGGCCCTGACGGTATTGATAATACCCTTGACGGCATCCAGGATTTCAGTCCGCCCACCATAATTTAGAGCAAGCACCAAAACGAGGCCTTTATTGTTGCGGGTTCTCGCCACCGCTTCCTTCAAGACTTCCTGGCGATCGGTCGGGAGGCCATTGATCCGCCCAATAGTGATAAGCTTGACATCATTCTTAATCAGATCGTTCAATTCCGTCAGCGTGGTTCGCGACAACAAAGCCATCAGAGCCGCCACCTCGGACTTGGGGCGCCTCCAATTCTCGGACGAAAAGGTGTACAGGCTAAGGTACTTGATGCCGATCTCGGAGGCCGCCGTGACCACCCTCTTGACAGCCTTCACACCTGCCTCGTGACCATACGTCCGGGGCTTCTTGCGCAACGCTGCCCAGCGGCCGTTGCCATCCATGATGATAGCGACATGCTTTGGTACGAGTTCCGCTTGCGAAAGGACGATCTGTTTCAGGTTGTCGACATCAGTTGACATAACGCCTCAAATTAAGACCACCATAAGAACATGGCAAGCTCAATCATACAGTCCCTTTATGGGGTCTCTGCACCCAATACCAGCTTACATAGTAGGTTCAATATTGTAGACATTAACGATATATCTTGATATCGCTAATTATCGTCTCAAGACTGTTATACTCAGTGGAGAAGATTCCCGCCTTTGCCGTTACCTCCAGTATTGAATCAGGGAAGATATATCCCTCGTGCTGCACAAAGTGCAGTATCCTCGAAAACCGCTTGTAACCCGCTTTGTGGGGATAAAAGAGGTACAGACGGTCCAGGGAATAGTCATACCGGTTGATGATTGCCAACCCCACGGGGCGAGTATCATTGGTCGAGTCGGTATCGAACCCGATTGCCAGGAGCCTTCCCCCCGTATCATTAGGGTAGAAGTTGAACCGATAATTAAGGTCAAACACATTGATATACGAAAAATCAAGGGCAACGAGCTTGTTTGAGGTCGACTCAGCCGTCCTCTGAGAATCAAGTGTCGCTCCACTGAAATAAAAATCAGCAACAGCCGAATCAACATGGCTGATCGCACCCCTCCCACCGATCTTATTACGATAACTGGTAGCCGTAAAAGAATAGGTAAGCCCTTGTTCAACGGCGCTGTGCTCAGCACATGCCGCTCGAGCCTCACGGCAGTAAAACTGAAGTACCGGGTTGGCTTCTCGACTGTCAGATGGGGATATCAACGACAGACCTGAAACAAGCACAACCAGTATGATCCAGATTGCGATTCGACACTTTTCTATTGACATACAAGCTCTAATATACGTAATCTTAACTTAGTTGCCAACTGGACAGACGGTGTTGCACCGCCATTGAAGGCGAACAGAGGGGGGGCTGTTTCCACCCGTCGGCGACCGGGAAAATGTAAAAATAACTATATATGGGAGATACTACAATGAAGGTCAAGGACATACTAAAGACCAAACAGCGTGAGATCATCACGATCAAAGCTTCGACCGACATTCTGACGGCGATGGAGCTGCTGATAAAGAACAAGATCAGTTGTCTTCCCGTGCTGGGGGACTCCGGCCGACTGATAGGGATTATCAGTGACAAGGACATATTCCACATCATTTATGAAAACCAGGATAATTTCCGCTCAATCAGGGCGAGCGACCTGATGGCAACCGATCTGATTGTCGGCGTAGCCGACGACGACATCGACTACATAGGTGGCGTGATGACCAACAACAAGATTAGGCACGTCCCTATCGTGGAAAAGGACAAGCTGATCGGCCTGATCTCTGTCGGAGATGTTGTCAAGGCGGAGATAAAGCACATGCAGATCGAAAACCGTTACCTGAAGCTGTACATGGAAGGCAATTATCCTGGGTGATAGTGAACGTACCAGCGCGTTTGTCGCTACGCTCATCAGTACCCTTGCCAATCACGTCGAGCCATCCAAGTATGGATCGTCCCTGTCATAACTTATCCTAAACAAGAAAAAGCCCGGGCTGGTTGACCCGGGCTGGACGTCTTGGCTGCGAAAACAGATGCTAAACCTCCATCACCTCTTTTTCCTTCTTACCCAGCAGCCTGTCAACCTCCTTGATGTGTTCATCGGTGAGTTTCTGAATCCTTTCGAGAGCGTCAGCTTGCTGATCCTCTGAGATTGTCTTGTCCTTTTGGGCTTTCTTGATGCGCTCGTTGGCATCACGGCGGACATTGCGGACAGCCACCCGTCCCTCCTCAGCGATATTCTTACAGTGCCGCGCCAGTTCTTTGCGGCGTTCTTCGTTGAGGGCCGGAACGGGAATACGAATAATCTGCCCGTCAGCTTGAGGGTTCAACCCGAGGTCGGCCACCTGAATACCTTTGACGATGTCACCGACGGTGCTCTTATCAAAGGCATGGACCACCAGCAAACGCGGCTCAGGCGCCGATACTGTCGCCACCTGGTTCAACGGCATCTTGGCGCCATACGCTTCAACTTTCACCGTGTCCAGCAGATGCACCGAGGCCTTGCCGGTACGCACTGTCGCGAATTCTCGCCCCACAGCTTCAACGGTTTTATGCATCCTATCACCGGTTTCCTTGTATAATTCTTCCAACATACCCGATCCTCCTGACCTTCGACAAATCCGCTCAACTGCTTCAGGATATCAACGAACCGATATTCTCCCCCAGAATCACCCGTTTCAGGTTCCCAGGTGTGCTCAGGCCCACCACCCGCACTGGAATCTTGGTGTCTTTCAAAAGGGAGATGGCGGTGGAGTCCATAACTTCCAGCTCCTTGGTCAGAACCTCCATATAGTCCAGTTTAGGGTAGAAGACCGCATCGTCATGCTTCTTGGGATCTGCCGAATAGACACCGTCAACATTGGTTGCTTTGATGAGCACCTCGGCTCCGATCTCAACCGCCCGCAGAGAAGCAGCCGTATCAGTAGTAAAATATGGATTGCCGGTTCCTGCAGCAAAGATGACAACCCGCCCTTTCTGCATATGCCGGATCGCCCGGCGACGGATATAGGGTTCTGCAAAAGCTTTGAGTTCAATGGCCGACATCACCCGGGTGTGAACCCCCATCTTTTCCAAAGTATCCATCATAGCCAGCGAGTTAAGGACAGTGGCCAGCATCCCCATATTGTCGGCTGTAACTCGGTCCATGCCTCTTTCGGCGGCGTGAAGGCCACGGAAGATATTCCCCGCACCAACCACAACACCCGTCTCTATCCCAAGTTGTGCGATTTCGCGAATCTGATGGCATATTGACTCCACTGCGGACGCATCAATACCGAATTCGCAGCCTCCCATAAGAGCCTCACCTGATATCTTAATCAGGACTCTTTTGAAAACGGGCGTCTCACCGCCAGGTTTCATGCTATTCCCCAAGGCGGAACCGGGCAAACCGCCTGATATTGATATTCTCGCCAAGTGCGGGTATCATATCATTCACAAAATCGGCGACCGTCTTGTCGTTGTCTTTTACGTACAGCTGCTCCAGCAAGACGATATCGGAATAATACTTCTCCAGGCGCCCCTCGACGATTTTATCAACGATCTTCTCCGGCTTCCCCTCATTGAGCGCCTGCTGGCGATAGATTTTCCGTTCGTTGTCAACCAACGATGGGTCAATATCTTCTCGACGCAGGCATAGTGGAGAGCTGGCCGCTATATGCATCGCGATGTCGCGGACAAAGGTCTTGAACTTATCGGTACGGGCGACAAAATCTGTTTCGCAATTTACCTCAACCATAACCCCCAACTTGTCACCTGTGTGCACGTAGGTAGCAATAACACCTTCAGCGGTTGTCCGCCCTTGTTTGGAAACAGCTTTAGCTATTCCCTTTTCGCGAAGGACAGACGTTGCCTTATCAGTATCGCCGTCAGCCTCTACAAGAGCCTTCTTGCAATCCATCATCCCCGCCCCCGTTTTTTCCCGGAGCTCTTTAACCATTTGTGCTGTTATATTCATCGCTGTTACTTTCTTATTTTTCCCTTTTGGTCCGGTTCTTTAGATACATAAGTGGCCTGGGATTTCTGCGGCTCCTCGGTGGAGGTTTCAATTATCTCTTCGGTAAGGTTTCTTTTCGCTTCCATGGCAGCTTCCACTAAAGCCCGGACAAGTATCCGAATGGACTTGATGGCGTCGTCATTCCCCGCGATGGGAAAATCAATGGGGTCCGGGTCGGCGTTGGTATCAATTATGGCAATGATCGGGATACCGAGCTTGGATGCTTCGGCCACGGCGATATTTTCCTTTTTTGCATCCACCACAATCACCAAGCCAGGCAGGAAATTCATGTCCTTGATGCCACCAAGGACCTTATTGAGCTTATCGGCTTCGTGTTCGATTTTAGAACGTTCCTTTTTCGTGAACTTCTCCAGCGTGCCATCCTGCCCCATGCGCTCAATATCTTTGAGCTTTTTGATAGAGTTCTTGATAGTATTGAAATTTGTAAGCATGCCGCCCAGCCAGCGCTCGGTAACGTAGAAACCATCACAGCGAGCAGCTTCTGTAGCTATTACCTCTTTGGCTTGCTTCTTGGTACCGACAAACAGAATCGACTTACCCCGCGACACCACCTCACAGACTTTCAGCTTGGCCTTTTCCAGAGCATTGAGTGTCTTCTGCAGATCGATAATATAAATGCCGTTCCGGGCAGCAAAAATGAACGGCTTCATCTTGGGATTCCAGCGACGGGTCTGATGGCCGAAATGCACTCCCGCCTCCAGTAATTCTTTGATTTGGGGAGAAACCATAGGTCTCCTTGCAGCGAAAGGTTGTTCGTTACCCCGGCATCAACCTTGACCGGACTCGCGTGAAGCGAGACCGCCGATCAAGTCAACCGAGACTGCTTATTTCCCTCCAACGGGAGGGATACATCATTACAATTAGCGCTTCGAGTACTGGAAACGCTTGCGCGCTTTGGGCCGACCGTACTTCTTGCGTTCGACTTCGCGAGCGTCGCGGGTCAGCAATCCGCCGCTGCGCAACGGTCGCCTGAAATCAGGATTCATCAGGACCAGGGCCCGGCTCACCGCCAGACGCACCGCTCCCGATTGTCCGGACGAGCCACCGCCCTGTGCCTTGCACTGCACATTAACTGTACCCAGCGTTTCGGTGATGACCAGTGGCCTCTGGGCATTCTCCACAAGGGATTCACGCTGGAGATAGTCAGCGATACTACGACCGTTGATCGTAAACTTCCCCTCGCCCGGAGTTAGCACTGCCCGCGCAACAGCTTCCTTCCGACGACCGGTGGCGGCAAAAACTTCCTTCTCCATAAACCTCGAAATCTATTATCTGAGTTCCAACATTTCCGGTTTTTGAGCTCGATGCGGATGACCCCCGTCTGCATACACATGGAGCTTCTTGATCATCTTGCGACCAAGCCTGTTTTTGGGAAGCATCCGCTTCACCGCCAGCCTGAAAACCTCCTCCGGTTTCTTCTGCATCATCTCAGCGAGGCTGGTCTCCCTCAAACCACTGGGGTAACCTGAATACCGGTAATACTTCATCTGCTTCGGCTTACTCTTGCCGGTTACCCGCACTTTCCTGGCGTTGATCGCAACAATATGATCACCAGTGTCCAGATGGGGCGTAAAGATCGGCTTGTCTTTGCCCCTCAACTTATTGGCCACCGTAACGGCGGCACGGCCAAGAACAACACCATCAAGATCAACCACATACCATTTACGATCAGCCGGGTCAATCTTCGGTATAAAAGTCTTCATCATTTTTTCCCAACAATCACCTAAATCTGATCAAAACAGCCCATAATTATATGCAAATCTCCTTCAATGTCAACACAAATGACCAAAAAAAGCAAAATCCTTTCTCAAGTGACGAAATGCTGTTTTGTATACCTTACCTGCTTATCGGTATTACGCCCAACATATTTAAGGGGAATGGGTTAACCAATACATGGATGTCATGGTGAGCCGACCAGGTGCGGCCCTATCGGGGGGAGTCAAACAATGACCGCAGCCCTTCGACTTCGCCCTCCGTGGTCGGACCTGGACGGCTTAAGGTGACGTTTCCGGTCACTTCTTCGTGGGCGGTTCGCCAAAGGCGAGTCCACATCTGCCCCATTCAAACCCGGTGCCGTCAGGCGATTCGGCTGAAAACCGTTTTACAAAGCGGGTACTATTTCGTCTATTGTAGCTAAGGCTATGCACACAAAACTTGAGGATAACCATATGTCAAGCAGAAGAATTGTAGTTCTTGTCCCCATGATCTTGCTATGTATTGGATTGTGCCTCTACTTCGCCGCCTGTGATGGTGACGGGCCGGTGGAACCCGAGGAGCCAAAGGACTATGTGGTCTATTTCATTGATCACCATCAGCATGACGGAAACTGGTTTTTCGCCTATCACCCTACATCCAATAAGCTCGATTCCTTTTGGTTGCCTTACACAAGCGATCCTGTAGTCTCGGCGGACGGCAAAAAGATGTACGTGGGCGACGGCGACATGATGAGAATAGGCATTGTCGATCTGAATTCCCTGACCGTGATCGACGAACTGCCGTACGAACTGCCCATCGCAGTCTCCCCCGATAATCAGTTATTGGCTGTGCGAGGCGAAGGTGTGCGTATTTTGAAAACCTCAGACTACTCAGAAGTTTTCCACGACACTGTCATTGTTTGGAGAGGTACGTTTTCAAGCGACAGCCACAGGTTCTATGGCGCGACTTCAGAGGGGCAGGTTTACAGGATCGAACTATCCGATACTCTCGTCACTGTAAATGCGAAATCATTTGCAAATGGTGGTGTCAGACAGGTTGTGCCTTCCTGGGACGAAAGCAAGTGGTTCCTCTACTTGCAGGTTTCCTCTGGGCTTTTCCGTTTTGATATCTATGACGTATTCGGCGATTCGATCGTTTACACGGCCTGGCTCTCCCCCGGCTATGGAGAGCTTGAACTCACACCGGACGGCAAGTATGTTTTCTATACCAACCCCGGCCGGGAAAACACCGCCGCAGGCTCCCCTTGGATTGGCGTGCACGATGTGGAAAGACGCCGCATCCACACGATGATAACCACCGCCGGCATCCTCGATCCGCCGAACGACTATGGGATTCCAGTTTCTGATGTTTGCATTACGCCTGACGGTCGATGGCTTGTGGCGGTCGCTTCAGGAGCGTTCAGTGGATATCCTTTCCTCCTTACATTAGACGTTCGAACTATGCAGTTTGTCAAGCACATAAAGTTCGGGGGAAACAGGAATTTCCGAGGTTTGACGTGTCAAAGCAGGTTGTAAGCAATTGTGAAGAAAGGAGAGAAGGTATGACGTAATGAAAAACCAAGCCACATTTCAACAATGTAAATGAAACGTAACATCAAAAGAAGAGGGTAAAAAAGATGGTTCTCAAAAGGACTTATGCAAGCCTACTGGCGGCGCTTTTGCTGCTGGTTTCAAATGCTGCGGGCCAATTTTGGTATGGCGTGGACGGTCCGGTGGCGCTCGTAATCGATTCTCTTAAGGTCACCATCAAGTTCGACACTGACATTTCACCTGACGACGTGCTCCAGGGAATAGACAGGGTTGTCGAGATTGTCCCCGACAATTATTTAATAGATGGTTTCCTGGCATGCTCGCTTTCCACGGGGTCGAATTATGGTGCCTTTCTGGACTCGCTTGGAAGTTTGACTGGCGTCTACCTGGCGGAACCGTATTATCTGAGTGAGAATGGCTATCCTATGCTCGTAGGGGAGAAATTCTGCGTTGCGTTCAATGAAGATGTCACTCAGGAAGAAAGCGACAGCATCAATACGATCTACAACGTCGTAATAGACCGCCAGAGAATAGGCAGACCCTACGCTTTTGTTCTCAAAAACACTGATTCCACGGGCATTCGCGTTGTAGAGCTGGCCAACATGTATTACAACCTGCCTGAGACACGATATGCACACCCAAATTTCAGCGCAGTAATTGAGAGAGACTCTTATGTCCTCTATGACTACTACAACGAGTATCAGCCTCATACGAAAAAAGTCATTGGTGACTTTAACACTGCCTCTGTTTGGGACTTTGCAGGCCTTACCGAAACGGTGACGGTAGCAGTTATTGATGCCGGTGTCGAGGCCCATGAAGACTTACCAGCGAGTCGACTTCTTCCGGGGTACGACTTCGGTGACCATGACGCTGACCCAAAACCATATAAGTGGGACCCCCATGGAACGGCCTGTGCCGGCATTATAGCAGCATCTCACACTACTGACAGTTCAGAAGGCATGCTTCCTTCAAGCGGTGTCATCTCTATGAATCCAAACGTCAATATCCTGCCGGTGAAAATCTTTCGCGATGGTGGTTCTTCTCCTGAGGACGCTGAGATCATTGATGCAATCGACTACGCGCGTAATCAAGGTGCTGACATCCTGGCAAATAGCTGGAATTATTCTTACCCCTATCACGCCGATATCCCTGACTTGAACGAAGCTTTAATGCTGGCAATGCAGTCCGGCCGTGACGGCAAAGGCTGCCCTGTTATTTTCTCGGCTGGAAACACCGGTTTAGAGGCGCCAGGAGTCGTCAAATATCCGGCGAGACTTCCTTACTGCTTCTCAGTTGGGGGAATTCGGCTAGATGACATTCGCTGGGACTTTAGTTCCTATGGCGAAGATTTGGATATAGTGGCGCCAACCGACGATGCCTACACCGTGCCCGTTTGGGGCTTAGACCTGATGGGTAGCTGGGGCCAAAACCCGAAGTTCGTGTCCTCTTGCCCGCCGGGAAACAATGATGTCGACTATTGGTGCGTTTTCGGCAGAACCTCGGCAGCGAGCCCGGTTGTATCCGGCACCGTAGCGCTTATCTTGGCCAGGGATGACACCCTGACCTCCGAGGTCATCTACGACGTCTTGCGCAACTCTGCCGTCAAAAACTTGGATTGGGGTTCCCTGCCGGACACCCCGCACGTAGAGTACGGCTACGGGCGGGTGGATGCCTTCCGGGCGATTCTGTCCATCTCTCACGGCAATGTAGATAATATTATCGGTATTGGTGGGCCGATAGACGTGGCCGACATAACCTATCTTGTCAAGTATTTGTATAGAAACGGACCGGAACCGTTCCCGAGTGTTCTACTTGCCGACTGTGACTGTGATGGAGATGTTACTGTTGCTGACCTGACATACCTGGCGAACTATCTCTTCCAGGGTGGACCGGCGCCGGTCAAACCGTGCTATGCCTTCTGAAGGGTTTAAGCAAATGTAGAGCCAAAACAAAAGATCAGGTGGCAGAACGAGGTTGTCCCAAAAGTCAACTGTCTTTTCTCGTGTAGGGGGCGACCTTGTGTCGTCCTATTGACGTGTCCTTTCTGCCAGCAGGGGCAAGCCCTGCCGCTACGTAGAACAGAAAATAATTGTATTCAACTGACAAATCATATCATAGCTGCTCTATAAGTCCACTTCTTCCGGGCCGGTTGGCACTCAAGTAGCAACGGTATTGTACCGATATAGGACGTAGATTCAAGGACAGAACAATTCAAAAGTGGGGCTATGAAAACATATCTGAACGTCTTTGAACGGGCTGTCAAGAAACAGGCTGAGCAGGTTGGCGAGGAGGCCGCCCGTAAGCAGGCTAAAAAGGCCGGGTTGCGCGTATCAAAAAAGGGCCACATAGTCCGTTGCAGCGGTAACCCTCAGGCAGTACTCGCGCGCCTGCTGAGAAGTTTCGCCAAAGAGGACAGTTCTTCGGCAGTGATAAAGCCCTCACCACCCGCCGGGGAACCAGCCGGAAACGACGACTCCGAAAAAGAAACTAAAATTGGGGTCAACAAGCAGGAGAACGACGAGCGCTTTTCAACAGCTTCAATTTGAAACGTGGATCAAATTCCCTGCCTGAGGTACAGTATCCGCAGGACGCCATCCTCAGACGTTTCTGCCTTGGGAACTGCCTGCCGCAGTTTTCACAGATGTATATGTAACGCGATGGCCTGCGAAGTGACGGGTGCGACCTGGCCTTCACCGATGCCCCAACTCGCTCAGCCTCGACTCTGAAGGCGGCATCGTGCTTCAAGTGAAGGACATGGAGCATCTCATGCTTGAGCGTATCGCCGATCTCATCTTGGAATATCTCGTGGTATTTTCTGCCGATCCTGATCAGCTTCCGCTCTGGCAGGTATGAACCGGCCGACGTCATACGGTTTGAGAACTCAATGCTGACTCTCGGAAGCTTTCCCTTAAAATAGGTCCAATTGTACACGTCAAACATACGATAGAGCTGCTCGATTCCGGGAAGTTCCGATCGTGAGAGCTTAAGTGGTTCGGTATTTATCTGAAGTGTAGACCGCCGGGCGTGCTGCTGTATCTTGCTGTATATTGTTGCTGGGGCCGGTGGACACTGGTCTGCCAGCCGAAAAAGATCGTAATTCAGAGCAGCCATGGCTTTCTTCTGTTGCTTCGTCTTGCTCATAGATAAATGGCATCACATGCCTGGATGTATATACATATCGGTGCTGTGTGAATCAACTTTAACTCTTCCTTCCCCCCGGCTTCAGCCCCTCATCAGTGATGTAGTACGATACCAGGTCGTGGGGAGTGACATCAAAAGCAGGTGAATAAACCTTAACCCCCTCAGGAGCGGTACGCCTCCCGAAACCTTCGATAACCTCTAACTGCGAGCGCTCCTCAATAGGAATCCGTTCGCCTGATTCAATTTGATTATCAAAAGTGGAATAGGGAGCCGCAACATAGAAAGGCACATTGTGTCGGTGGGCCAAAATCGCTATCGAGTACGTACCAATCTTGTTGGCTACATCACCGTTTCGAGCTATCCTGTCCGCCCCGACAATTGCGTGGTCGATCTTCCCCTGATACATAAGCATCCCGGCTACGTTATCACAGATAAGGGTAACGTCAATTCCCTCCTGCTGAAGTTCCCAGGCAGTTAAACGTGCACCCTGTAAAAGGGGACGGGTTTCGTTGGCAAACACTTTGACATTCTTGCCTTGATCGCGGCAGGTATAGATGACTCCCAAGGCGGTGCCGATACCGCCGGTGGCCAACGCCCCGGCGTTGCAGTGGGTCAGGACAATGTCGCCATCTTTGATAAGCTCGGCGCCATGTCTGCCCATTTTCTCGCAGAGCAGGCGGTCTTCCTCGTGAATAGCCTCCGCCTCCCCCCACATAAGGGACAAGATTCCCTCTAAAGAATCTGGAACGTTCACGGACAGTTTTGCAACCACCCTGTCCACAGCCCAAGCGAGATTTACCGCCGTAGGACGGGCGTCCTTAATCTCACAGGCTACCTTTCGCAGATAATCGAGGTCATACCTCCGCGATTGCTCGACGGCAATTGCCATCCCGTAGGCGGCGGCAATCCCAATCGCCGGGGCGCCGCGCACTTTAAGCAGCTTTATCGCTTCGATGACCTCTTTGTAGTTGTCAAGATCATAGTATTTCACTTGGAGAGGCAACTTTGTTTGATCGAGCAAACGCAGCTTGTTGCCGAGGCGCTCAAGGGTCTTAAATTTCATCGCTGCAGCTACTCCCCAATGATCTGAAAAATGACACGTCGTGTCCGGGGGCGATTATCGAACTCTAAAAAGACCACCTGCTGCCAAGTACCCAGTAAAAGCTTCCCACCGGTGAACGGCACAGTGATATCGGGACCAACCAGAGCAGAGCGAAGATGCGAGAAACCGTTGCCGTCGTGCCAGGTATTATCGTGCTCGTAGGGCCGATCAGAAGGTACCAGCTTTTCCATCAACTCAGGCAAATCTTTCAGCAATCCCGGCTCATATTCAATAGTTGTGATACCGCCGGTAGAACCGGGGACAAAGGCGGTGATTGTCCCTGAGCTCAGACAGGATTTCCTGACGGCACTCTCCAGTTCGGATGTTATATCGATAATATCCCCTGGCCCGCCGGTTTTAAAGTTGATTTCCTGGGTCTTGATCATATTGAAGCCTAACCTATCGGTTTACATTGAAAATCTCGCTGACTACCTGTATAAGAATCTTTTCACTTTCTTCGTAGACGTCTTTTCCAGCTCCTCAAGTTGCACGTCAAAACCGGCTATACGTTTGTAGTCCGCTACATGGGCATTGACGTCTTTTACTACTGCTGAGATTACCCCTCTAATTCTCTCCATATCCGGGCTTTCAGCAGAGATGCCAAATTCAGCCTCCATCTGCTTGAGATCCAGCACCACCAGCGCCCGTACTTCTTCACCCTGCTTGTTTTGCTTCTTGCGCCCAATAACCACTACCTCGAGGATGCAGCTTGACTCCAATAGTCTCTCTTCCAGCTCTTCCGGATAGATGTTCTTACCGGCGGCAGAGATTATGATGTTTTTCTTGCGACCAGTGATCCAGAGATGGCCATCTTTCAGCTTACCCAGATCGCCGGTGTGCAACCAACCATCAATTATCAGTTCCACCGTTTTCTCAGAGTTATCACGATAGCCGGGAGTAACGTTGTCACCTTTTACGAGTATCTCGCCGATGCCGCTGCGGTCAGGATTGTGAATTCTAACTTCAATGTTTTCAAGCGGTGACCCGACCGAGCCAAACTTAACGTTATCCGGACGGTTAACAGAAATCACCGGAGAGCATTCAGTCATCCCATACCCCTGACAAAAATCGAACCCGATCAGGTTAAAGAAACGGGCAATTTTCGGCGGCAGCGCGGCGCCACCGGAGACAAACATGCGGATTGATGCCATGCCGGCTTTATTTCTCAGGCTCCGAAAAAGCGGCTTGCCCCATCTTTGCCCAAGAGACCACCCCACAGTCGAAAGGAGATAGAGCAGACGAAACGCCAACCGTCTTCCAAGAGGCGCCGAAGCGATCCCGCGCTGTATGGAATGGTGCATTTTCTCAAACAGCAGAGGCACGCCGCACATCAAGGTGACTCCGTTGAACGCAATGTCCTCAAGAATATCTCTCGACTTCAGTGATCGGGCGTAGACGATAGTTGCTCCCGACATGAGCGGGATAAGAAAGCCACAGGTGGCTTCAAAGGTGTGATGCAAAGGTAAAACCGAAAGAAAGGTGTCGTTGTGATCGAACTTGAGACCCGACTCGATTCCTTCGAGATTCGCCAGGATATTCTCGTGAGTAAGCTCCACGGCCTTTGGCCTGCCGGTTGTGCCGGAAGTATATATCAGAACGGCTGTCTTGCTTATGCGATTTTTCTGGGCCTGATCTTGGGCATCTGTGAGCCTAATCCAACTGTTGGGCGAGTCATCCTCAAAAGAAAGTATTCTCATATCCGGGCGCAGCTTTTTCAACAAATCCTCAAAACGCCCCGAAGCAAAGATGACATCCAACCCAGCATTATCAATGATAAATGAGACCTCGTCTCCCTTCAGATTGGCGTCTATCGGCACCACCGTTTTACGGGCGGCCAGTATAGCCAGATAGGCAATCCCCCATTCCGGACGATTTTCAGACAGGATACCTATCTCTGCTTTTTTTGTATATTCCGGGTGGGACAGACCTAAGGACAATTGCTCAACGATTGTGCACACCTCGCCATAGGTGTAACTCCGCCCCCGGCCACCTTCCGCCTTAAAAGCGATCCGGCCGGGATGCTCCTGTGCCACCTTCTCAAAAGCTGAGTAGATAGTGGCGCCTGGGTATGTTTGCATATGTAAAAGTGCCGCCATTGCCCCCAATTTATGCACAAAACTTTCTACTGAAAAGAAAAAAGCCACACGGCCATAAGTAGCATTTAGCTCCGTCCGTAACCCAGAGATGTAGGTCGGGTTCCGCAGACACCGAAGGTGGTAAGAAACCCGACAGATGGCTTGTCAGGTTTTTCGACTGTCCGCCTTAGGCGGAGCGGGCTCAGAACCCAACCTATACATCTGCGGATGATAGAGTATACACACATAAAAAAACCGCCGAGGCGCTCCCCGGCGGTCATTCATGTAATCTATGCAATTACAAAGTTATTCCTCAACAGTGACCGTCTTGCTGAGAGCAATTCCACTACCTCTCGGGTCAACGTCGGTAACTGTTATGGTGTAATCACCGGCAATCGCTGGGGCTGTCCAAATAAATCCGTTGGCCTCTCCGTATCCGTCGGTCTCTTGAGTCGCCCCGCTAACCGTTCCACCGGAAGCGATCATATTAAGCGTGTGGTCGCCAAGCGGGTTGCCAAATCTGTCTTTTATCGTAACACTGAAATATACATCCCCTCCCGGATTTACCGAGGATAGTCCATTTACGCTGCAATTGCCCCGGTAGGCATCGAAGGTAAGGATCTGAATGGGGAAGGTACTGACGGCTGAAGCTGCTTTCCAGTAATAGACGGTATCGTAGGCACCGATGCCATCATCGTTCCCACCCGTCAAAGACTTGTCTATATTCAGCGTCGTGGAAGTGATTTTCACTTGATCCGACGCCGAATAGCAGCCATCCTCCAGCGTTCCTCCCTGGACGCTCAAATACTTTGCGTCGGCCCTGAAGGTTGTTCCGCCGATGACCGGATTGCCATTGAAGTCGTAACCTGAGACCCTCACCGTCACATAGGTAGCGCCATCAGCTGGCATCCAGGCGGGCACACCTTGGACAATGAGAGTGTCCACAAGGTGGGAATTGTAGAACATACCAGTGTCGATGACGGTACCACCGGCTGTCTCCGCAATGATGAGCACGCGGCCATCAGCGGTCGGTACATTGGTGCCGGCAATCCATTTAGTGCACGCCATACCTTCCATATCTTTAGTCCGCTCTTCGTGGGACTTCATGGTGCCTTCATCAGTCGTGAAATAGACGACTGTGGAATCATTCACCGGATTCAAATATATATCTGAAACGACCGCGCAGATTTTGACTTCATCACATACGTCATCCCAGTAATCGACGTTACAGAACTCGGAACCGACCACAATGTAGGCCGGGGGACCGGCAGAGACCATCACCTGCGTAGCGTTGGACAGAATCGTGTCGGCATAGGCTCGGATCCGTATCGTCCCTGAAATGGTTCCCGATTGGATCGGCGCCATGGCCACTCCCTGACAATTGGTCACAGCCTGGTAAGGCCCATATCCTACAGTTCCCAGCCGTTCGCCGCCGCCGGGACCATCGGTGATGATGAAGTTGACTACCAGACCCTCGGGCACCGAATTACCATTAATATCGTAGCCCGTGGCATACAACAGAGCCGTCTCAATACCGCCGGTCTGCTTTACCACCAGGTTGATCGAATCGGAAGCCAGGTATATCGAGTTGATTGAGGCATTCGAAGATAGCTGCAAGGAAGCATCGGCAAAACCCTTAATGCCGTTGTCATCCACGGTGGCCTTTATGTAGACCGTTAGGGCATCACTGCCTGCAATATAGTTGACGACAGCCGTCCCGGTTCCGCCGGTCGTCAGAGCTGTCGAGGGGACTATCCCAATAGCGTCCCACTGCTCATTGCCGTTAGCGTCATAAACGAGGGAATCAATACCCTCCGACCAGTAGCCGTTCTCATCCACGTCGACAAATCTCTCTCCGGCTGTAATCTTTATCAGAGTAGAATCCGGCGCCGGCTGCCCGACATCGTCTTGAACCGTTACCGTAACCACCGAAGTGTCAGAGCCGTTGGCCAACAGGAGACTGGGCGATACTGTGACATCTATGTTTCCGGAACCGGACTGCTGCGTTTGAGTCACTGTAACCCGGGCCATGTTCGCCACGTTGCCTCCACCGGTAACCACCCATATTTCTACTGAGCCAGAACTGGAGGTAGTGAAAACCGATGCTGCTACACCGTCGCTGCCCGTTGTGTCCACCTCCGGCGAGAACGACCCGGCTGTAACGGGATCGCAGGCGAAACCCACAACCTGATCCGCCAGTGGCTCTCCATCCTTTTGGACAGTAGCTTCAACCACGACCGTAGAGCCGACGCCGACGGAATCAGGACTGACCGTGATTGAGATCGTGCCATCAGGATTCTCGTCCAGAACACTCTTTGAGGAGCATCCCACTATTGCCAGGACCGCAAAGCTGACTATGGCCAGCCCTGTAACGGTGCAATGTATCGCCCTGTGTTTTTTCATGGCTTCTCCTGCCTCTTTCATAAGCTTTTCCTTGTCGATCTTAGGTGTAACCTGCCATGCCGTTGAGCATCACTGGCCCTGGGCCAACTTTTCATCAACGATGGTCGGCGTAACAAAGATCACCAAGTCACGATTTTCCATCCGCTTATTGCTGAATTTGAACAGCCGCCCCAGAAGCGGGATGTCCTTTAACAACGGCACCCCTACCTCGCTTTCCACTTCATCTTCAGTAGTGAGCCCGCCGATGACGGCCGTCTGACCACTGGAAACGATCACATTGGTCGAGGCATTGCTTGTATTTATGATAACTCCATTGGGATCAAATTCGTATGTCGAACGCTCCGGATTCAGATCCAGAAGAATCTGGTTCTCAGCGGTGATGTGCGGGGTCACCTTCAGAATGGTGCCGACTTCCTCAAACTTTATCACGACATTTCCAGACTCATCGAACTGCTTAACCGGGATCTTTTGCCCCATTTGAATCTTGGCTTCTTTGTTGTCGACTGTCGTAATCTCAGGATGGGCTATGATCTTGCCTTTGCGGTTGTTCACGATTGCTTCGACGATAGCATCGACCGACCATCCATGCTGCAAAGCAGTCACCGTGTACCGAGCCACTACATCCGCGCTACGATTGGCATTCACTTCGCCGCTCTGGGGAAACTCACGTCCCGACTCTGTCGTATATGTCCCCTGACCATGCCAGTTGATCCCCAGCTCTTCCAAGTCTGTGGACCAGATTTCCAGAAGCTGAGCGGAGATCTTAATCTGGAGTGCCGGCTTATCCAGTTCAGCAATAAATTCAAGCACATTGGCCATATTTGTCGGGACTTCCTGGATGATGATAGAGTTGGACCGGGCGTCGCTAGTTGCCTGACCTCGATCCGTCATAAGCGACTTAACGGCCTTTACTATGTCATCTGAAGTCGAGTTGGAAATCTTGACAATCTTTGTTTCCAAGGCGGCTAACTGGCGTTGCTCCATCTTGTGTTTTTCCTGTTCCGTAACCTCTTTCCGGTAGGCCTCAGCCGGAAGAACACGAATATAGCCGGCCTCCTCGTCAACGATAGCAAGGTCATACGTACGGCCGATGATATCCATCGCAGCACGCCACATGACATCGCTCAGCTTGATCGTCACCGTCCCGCTGACTTCCGGAGCGACGACTACATTGACGCCGCCGTAATCAGCCAGAAACGTTAGGACAGACCTTATGTCGGCGGATTGGAACTGCAGGTTTTTTATGGGAGTGGTCGGGTCCGCCTTTTCCTCAGCGATTGCTTGCGTCAAGGATACAGTCACGACTCCGAGAAATCCCAACAACAGCAACAACTTTCTGTATCTTTTGCTCGTCATCATCTACACCTGCCTTTCGTCAATCTTCGTCAATGTTCAACGCCACCGTACGGCTCCACCCATACTCGAATACCTGGAAGTAGACACGGTCGCGCTCAACCCGCAGAACATATCCTTTCCGCACCTTGTCACCTTCTTTGAGAATATAGCCGTAGCCATTTTTATCTTCGAACAGAGCGCTGTTGATTCCATTTTCTGATTCGAGAACGCCCACTAATGTCAAGCCTTCGACATTGGGAATTCTTCTCTCTATTGGGCTATTGTATGTCTTTGTCTCGTTGATCAGGGTTTCGAATGGGTCTCGGTAATTCCGTGCCTTGTATTTTATGACCAGCCTCTTGGGAAATTCTGCAACTAACGTCCCCTTGATCTTTGTAGGAAGAGTCGGGCTACGGCGGAATCGTGAAGTGGACGGTTTATTACCACTGCTCTTCTTATCCTTCAAAGTGGCAGTAGAATCCTGAGACGCTTTTGCCTTCTTCTGATCAGCGGTGGTCGTACTCGGGGGCGTCGTTACCTTCTTTGGCGCGTTCTTCTCAGCCGCCTCTGGCATATCCTGATTGCTTGCCGAGGCAAGCACTGGCCCTGCTTGCTTATCTGCCTTAACAGGTTTCGCTGACGGCTGTTTCTTTTCAACAGGAGATGACGTTTTCTGCTGTGGAACTTTCGTCTGGGCCTTCTTGGCTACAGCAGGAGTTGGCACTACAGCCTGCTCTGACTTGACGCCCACCTCCGCAGTCTTGTTGTCATCCGGCGAAGTCTGGGCAATCTCCTTTTGGACCACCGCAGGCTTTTTCTGTTTTGGTTCGGTTAATTCTGTCTCTGGTTTGGCAGGCTGCGTAGCTTCACCAGTTACAACCACCTGTTTGCTACCAATCTCCGTCTGCGCCTTTTCAGATTGACTAACTAGCCTCTCGGTATCAGGCTGACGAGAAGCAACTACAGGTGGTTTTTGCCCCTTTGCCTGCCGAGCCGCGGAGGCTTCAGCAAGAGCACTCGATATCGGCGGCTCAAGCAAATCGGGGTCAAGCTCTGGGCCATAAGGAACATCAACAACGACCGCCGGCACCTGCCGTTGTTGTTCCTTGACCGAAGGAGACTTCTCAACTTGGGTCTTCTTGTCGCTCGAAGGCTCTTGCCTCTTGGCAGCCGGTACAGGTTTCTCCTGAGCCGGTTTCCCCGCAAGGCTCAACAACCGATCCTGGTCAATGGCCTCGTTAAGCTCAGCCGCCGTCTTGTTTTCTTCCTCCGCGCGAGCGGGCGAAGTGCTGACATGTTCCGAACTGGGTTTCTCTGGCGGCGTCAGCTTCCCAGCATCGGAGGTGGTCGCATAGGCAGTTGACGACCAAACGGCAAATCTCCGTTGTTGCTTATCGGGAAAGAACAGAGTGATGGATTTATCATCAGAGTCCACACGATAGAAAGTTTCCTCCTCCATATCATAAACCACACGAACAACTTTCTCCGGCGTGACTGCGTACTGGCTCGTACGGATTTTCTGAACTGGACATTCTGGCAGCGAGGAGAAGTTCTTTGCTGGCAGGTTATGCGTGGCAGACAGTACATCGACGATAACCCGGAACGGCTTGCCGTCTTTCGCCTCCTCGATCTGGTGCGTAAAGCGAACCGGGCCCTTGATGTCGATATGAGCCACGGCGGAACCATCCTGGTATTGCAGCGCCACATTTGTCACCTGTGACGCCAGCACTGGCCCTGAGGCAAGCAACATAACTACACATATGAGACTGGCTGTTATTCTCATTGATTCGTCCACCTCCTACAGGGCAAGCTCCTGAAGCCGTTCCCCCTCTTTCACAAAATATGTGGAAAGAGTAAAGACGGCTGACATGGTTTCTTTCTTCTTCATTTCCTCCGGACCCGTTTTTTCAGCAGCGGCCGGTTTCCCGATGGCAACGTTGAGGGAGGTCAAGGTCATATCTGAAACGTTTGCTATAAAAGGAAAATTGGCAACATAGCCGATAAAACGTCCGAAATCATGGTAGGTCCCGGTCATTTCGATTTCAAATGACGTGATATTGTAAAACTCTTCCGACTCGTTGGGAAGAGGCTGAACCCGAGTGATCTTTGTTCCGGTCAGCGAGGAAGCTGTATGAAGCTGGACCAAGAGCGAGGGAATCTGCTTTGCTTCCGGCAGCAAGGCTTCAATCTCGTGGTAGCGACCTACTAGATCAACATACTCCAGTTGCAGCGCATCCAGCGACTTGGCCTTCATCTCAACATTTCTCAGGTTAGTGGTAATTGTTTCAAATTCCTGGCTCTTCAACGCTATCTGATTGTCGTAGGTCGTATACAACCGAGTATACCAAAAATAGACGACGATAAAGAAAGCCAGCGCGCCCAGCGCGATTTTCTGTATCTTAGCATCCTTGAAGTTCATCGTCCTCTCTTCCTCAATTCAAGCTATTATGGCTGGTCTGCCCCTTCTGGGAACCGCCTTTATTGCCGGCCTGTGCAATCAGACCTCGAAGATGTTCATCCGACAGATAGTGCAAGTTGCACGCTAGGATGAAGTTATAGGCCTTTTGATCTTGGAACTTGACTTCATCACTTGAGACAAGTTCCACTTCGTCAAAGTAGTCTGAACGCATCATCTTTATCATGAACGACGCCAGAGCATTCAGAGTAAAGGCATATCCCTCAACCTCAGCTTTGCGCACCGTGGGGACACTTGCGGGGGGGGGCTGCGCTTCCGCCTGCTGCTTCTCTCCTGACTGGGTCGTAGTGTCTTCAATAACTTCCTCGCTAAAACGCCCTAACCAGACGAACTCCGGTACGTTGGCGCCCATATCCTCAAGGATTCTCACCCAGGTGGAACGGTGACTGTCGAGACGCTCCACGGCTTCCATCCGGCTGGTAATCTTGGTCTTAACATCAATCAGGGCGTCAACCAATTTGATGTCTTTCTCAAGCATCGCCGCCCTCTGTCGTGCCTTGCCAATATTGTGCTCGAGATTTTTCACTTGGTGCATCTGATAGAATGTGACAACGATAAGCATCAAGATCACCCCAGCCGCAACAGCAACCGCATACAATCCGGTTTTGCCGAGAGAGATGTGGACGGATTTCTTGAGATACTCTTTGGGTAGTAAGTTTATCTCTATCATATGATCCTTACCTCACCTTCCGCATCGCCAGACCAATTGGAACGGTCAACAGAGGAGCGATCTTCTCCGGCTGCAGATACTGCCACAGTTCCGGATCATAGTCGATCTTGCGTAAGGGATTAGCTATCTCCAAAGGTACATTAAGCTTCGACTGCAAGAAGTCTGGAAGATACGGTACCAGCGAGCCGCCGCCGGATAGAACGACCCAGTCAATGGTATCCACTTTTGCCTGGGACTTGAAATAGGAGAAGGCCAGTTCAATGCCGGACGTAAGCTCATCGGTAGCTGAGATAATTGTGGCTTTGAGCATGTCCTGGTCAATCGAGTCGGCCATTTCGCCTTTGATGGCCTTGCTGGTCAGTTCCGGATTTAATCGGAATTCCTTCTGAATAGCGTTATAGATTTCCCGCGTCCCTGCTGAGACATCACGGGTTGACTGATAAAACCCGTCGGCGATATAGGTAACATTGGTCACGTCGTAACCGAGGTTGATCAGCGCTGTTGTCCGAGAGGGATCAACTTCATAGTTCTGCTCATAGGCGTTGTAAACGGCAAGGGCGTCGTCATCGACAATAACCGGCCGCAAGCCACAGTCCGTGATCAGCTCCAGAAACGACAGCAGAAACTCCTTGCGGGCTGCTACTAACAGGACATCCATCTTGTTGGTTTCGTCGTCAACCTTGATTATATGATAGTGAAGGCTGACATCTTCAACATCAAAGGGCGCCCGCTGCTCAGTCTCGAACAGGATAGCCTGCTCGGCCTCGGCTCCCGTTTTTTTGTCGATGGTGAAGCGGTCGGTTATAACGCCGTGACCAGAAACCGACACTACCACATCCCTGATCTTGGGATCGGTCTGGTCTACCAGCGACTGAATGTTAAATATAACCGCTTCCCGGTCCCGGATTTCACCGGCTACTATCGATTCCGGAGGCAGCTCGCGGATACCGATAGCAGCGATAGAGTGACCCGAGTTGACATGATCCAGCTTCACAAGCTTGATCGAGGAAGCGCCAACGTCCAACCCAACGGTGCTTTTACTTTTGCGTGAAAACATATGCTTCTCTTTGCTTAGAATTCGCGCTCTTTGCTATGTTTGATTTATCGGCATTATCAACTGCCATTTAACGACTCCTCTGAAAAAAACGCCTCTTGCTCCAGCCGGATAGCAGATAACTGCCCCAACCAAAATATGGATAGAGTAGTTATCGGCTTTCGGAGGACGTCCCTTTAAGGAAATCGAAAGGGGCTTTAAATCATTGGCAAAGAATAAGGCCTCTCCCAAGAAGGAGAGGCCTGCCGGAGGATGGGTAATAAAGAGGAATGCCCTAATAGTAGCTTGAACTGGACTGAATTCGCCCGGTAGAGGCCAGCACATTGTGAGTCAGAATCCCCACCACCGTTTCTGTACTAGCCATGCTGGAAATATTGCCGCCACCCACAAAACTGGCCGAACCGTTGGGCCGAAAAACTACAACATCATTAGACATGTCAGTTCCCAGATAATTGAACTCACCTGGAAGAGTATCAATTCTTATCACCGAATCGCCCGATTCAAACACGCTAGAGCTGGGATTCACAACATCTTTGAACAGAGTGATGGTCAGGGCGTTGCCGTCAAAGTAAACCCCATAGGGGTCCTTGCCGGTGATAGCCATAGATCGGGCTAGACGAAGCGTTGAAACTGTGTCCCGGTCGGCCCCCCTGATCCTGAGCTTCTCCCAAGCTGCCTGGAATCGAGGCACAGCCATACCGGAGATAACTCCAATTATCACTACAGTAATCAGCATCTCGATTAAAGTGATACCGCAGTTTGAACGAAACCTGATTCTCATTTTCTTCACCACCTTACTTCATCAGCCCAAAAGACCGGTCAATTGCAGCCATTATCTGTTCTCCAATAACTTTCAGATACTCCTGTCGCGGTCTCATAATCCGACTGAGCATAATCTGTGCCCCTCCCCGAGAAATGCACGAAACACCACCTAACGCCGGGTATCATCTTATCCGATATGACATTAGAATGACGAATACAGAGTGGAACTTATATGATGGTGTAACCAGCCGTCACCTTATCACATTAGAAAGTATGGGACTTATCCCACATGTAGTTGGAGACCGGCAATTTGGTGTTGACAAATGCGGAAATGAATCTACCTTATTATTAAGTACATGTCATTCAACATGAAAAGCTAAACGACAAATCTCAGTGAAAGGGATCACCTAATGAACCATAGTGTCAGGAAGCTTCTGTACCCGTTTACTTTAATCACAATCCTGTTATTTCTGTCGACTACTCCGGTCACGGGCAAAAACACCCCATCCTTTTTGGTTGAAGGTCCTGTAGTTCTGGAAAAAGGGACTGAGCCTCTCTCGGCAAGAGCTCAAGACTACCTGGTTCGCAGAGACAGTCAAACTGCCAAGGTCTGGGTCTTCTTCACCGACAAAGGCATTTTCAGCAAGGAAGAGTTCAATGCCAAAGCGGCCTCTGTTAGGCTCAGCGAGAAGGTGATGAAAAGACGGGCCAAGGTGGGGATGGATCATGTGGTCTTTGCCGATCTGCCGGTTGCTCAGGGCTACATAGATGAGATAATCAACCACGGCGGTAAACTAAGGCGACAATCCCGATGGCTCAACGCTGCCAGCTTTGAAATCTCCATTAAGAAACTTGAGGAGATTGGCGCCCTGCCGTTTGTATTGCAGATTAAGCCGGTAGCAGGCTTCAGCAGTGAGCCGGAAAAAGCTAAGCCAATTCGTAACGATTCGACCAGCCGACAATCACTGGCCCCTGACGCTCTAAACTATGGTAACTCCTACGCGCAGCTTCAACAGATCAATGTGCCGGCCGTGCACGAAAAAGGATACCATGGGGAAGGGGTAACCCTGGCGATCTTCGACACCGGGTACCGCAAATCTCACGAAGTCTTCGCGCCCCACTACACCGAAGGCCGAGTGCTCGCTGAATGGGACTTCGTTTTCAATGATAGCAACACCGCCAATGAGCCGGAAGACTGGTCCAGCCAGTGGAATCACGGCACATATATCTGGTCCACTTCCGGCGGACACAAAGACGGCGTCCAGTACGGTCCTGCCTTTAAGGCCAATTTCCTGCTGGCCAAAACGGAGGATGTCCGCTCAGAGACGCCGGTCGAAGAAGACAACTGGGTGGCGGCGCTGGAGTGGGCGGATACGCTGGGAGCCGACGTGGTAACATCCTCTCTGTGCTATTCTGACTGGTACACCTACGAAGACTTAGACGGCAACACTGCCACCATCACTTTAGCCGCCAATACCGCCGCCGGTCTGGGAATCGTGGTCTGCAACGCCATGGGCAACAGCGGCCCAAGTTCTGGAACCCTCCTGGCGCCGGCAGACGCCTTTGATATACTGGCGGTTGGGGCAGTCAACTCCGCAGGGATGATTGCCTCGTTCTCATCACGGGGGGCGACGTACGATGGTCGAACCAAACCTGAGGTTTGTGCTAGAGGGGTATCCACGGCTTGTGCAACATCGTCGTCCGACGACAGCTATGGCGCTGTTGGCGGCACTTCCCTGGCAACGCCTCTTGTGGCCGGGGCTGCCTGTCTACTGGTCCAGGCTCAACCGTATTTTGGCCCACAGTTGATCCGCCAGGCCCTGATGGAGACCGCCGACAATGCAGCCACGCCAAACAACATCTACGGCTGGGGCATTATCGATGTAAACGCTGCGTTGGGCTGGGGTGCTAATTTCTATGCGGATGTGACGTTCGGCGAGGCTCCATTAACCATCCAGTTTTACGATAGTTCTACCATAGCCCCCAGCTCCTGGGCCTGGTCTTTCGGCGACGGCGATTCCTCCCACACCCAAAACCCATCCCATTACTATGCCGACGCCGGTGCATACGACGTCTCATTGACCATCGCAAGCACTTACGGCGATATTACCAGAGAAAAAGCCAAGTACATTATTCTGCTGGGTGATACGGCCACATTCAGAACTGACTCGGCTTTCGCCGGGCACCAGGCTGTCATGTCCGTGGACGTGGTGAACTCCCAGGACCTGGAGAATCTTGTGATTCCCTTCAGGTTCGAAGGTTCAGCTCCACTGGCCATGTCGTTCGATTCAGTGTCATTGGGAAGCCGCACGGCCTATTTCGAGAAGCTGAGATTCCTGCTCTGGGACGCATCCAACAACAAATACACCGTGCAGATAATCGCCGACGATGGTGGCGGTTCCCCACCGCTGCAACCTGGCTCCGGAGAGGTGTTAAAGATCTATTTCACCCTTGACCCCTATGCATTCGGAGGCTTGAGCAACAACGTTGACACAACTAAAGGGATTCATGCCTTAGAGCTAACCTCCGACATGCTTAGCTACGAGCCGGTATTCCATTCCGGAACCATTCACACCATAACAGTCATCAGGGGGGACGCCGACTATAGCCAGTCAATCAACGTAGCCGACTTAACCTACCTCGTGGCCCATCTCTTCCTGAGCGGCCCGCCGCCGGTGTCATTACAAGCCGGCGACGTGAACTCAGATTACACCTTTACCGTAGAGGACATAACCTACCTGGTCGCGTACCTCTTCCTGGGTGGCACGCCGCCAGCCACACCTTAAAGTGGATATTGAAAGCAAAAAAGCCGGCGTCACTGACGCCGGCTTTTCTCTTTGAATCATATCCCGATTTCAGATAGTGAATTTCCCGTTCCGATAAATCACCTTCCCGTCAGCAACAATCTCACTATCCTTCCTCAGATCACAGACCATATCCCAGTGGAGCGAGCTTTTGTTCTTACCTCCCGACTCCGGGATGGAAGCCCCTACAGCCACGTGGCAGGTTCCACCGATCTTTTCGTCAAACAGAATGTTCTTTGAGAACCGCTTTATAGCATAGTTGGTCCCGATCGCAAACTCACCGATGTAGCGAGCGCCTTTGTCCACATCAAGCATGCTCTCCAGATATGACAGGTTCTTTCCGGCCGTCTCCTTCACAACCCTGCCATGTTTGAATTCCAGTCGAACGTTCTCGACCTCTCGACCCATGTACACCGCGGGGAAGCTGTAACTTATGAAACCTTCGGCCGAGTTCTCAAGCGGGCTGGTAAAAATCTCACCATCAGGAAAGTTCTCCGTACCGGAACAGTTGATCCACTTGCGGCCTTTCACCCTCAGCTTGAGATCGGTGTCAGCAGAACGCACATGGATGCGATTAAACCTGTTGAGTATCCTTACCAACCGATTCTGCTCCCTTGCTACTTTCTGCCAGTGCTTGACCGGGTCGGCATCGTGTATATGACCGGCACGGTAAACGAAATCCTCAAAATCAGACAGAGACATGTCAATCTCCTGCGCCTCGGCTGCAGCCGGGAACATCGTCACACACCAGGAAATCGACTTATCGGCGGTGCGTTTGAACCACCGATCAATAAGCGGCCGCTGCGACCGCCGATGCATACCCTGTCTCTTCGGATCGATACCGGAGAGATAGCGGGTATTCACACTTCCAAGAATAACCAGACGGGCCTCCATCTTGTTGATCTCATGCCTGGCTAGAGGTGAGATGTACTTCAACTGGGCATCGGACGCACGTTTATAAAAGGTCTCCTCGTTGTCAGGTAACCGGATGGTGGTATAGGGGTGGGCGCCTACCTTCATCGCCTCTTCAAAAACCGCCTTTATCAATGGCAGCGTAACAACCTCACCCTCAATCTTGAATAGTTGACCCTTCTTGAGCTTAATGGAGTAGTGTATCAACACTCTCGCCAGCTTTTGCACACGCGGGTCCATACGATCCTCCTTTGGTGTTACAGCAAATCACTGTTCAGAAACGTCATCACCATTCCAAGTGCCGTCAGGTAATCCGAGGTTGTCCTAAAAGTCGGTTCCAGTTGAAACAGGCCGGCACCAAATGAATTCGCCATTCACTAACTACGTATAGCGGCAGGCTTTATGGCCGCCGTAATTGGTGGGAGACAAGCTCCCATCCTTCGCGAGACAAGAATAATCGCCTTCTAAGACAACATCACTCCGCCTGACAGCTCTGTAAACAAACGCCGTTAGTACCACTTAGGCACGAACTTGTAACCGTAACTCAGGACACCGTGATGACCCTCGGACTGGACGCGGCGAAACTCGATCCGTACTTCCATACCGATCTTGACCTCTTCGACATCGCAGTCGGTCATCTGACCCATCAGGCGGGTGCCATCTGTTAACTTGACAATTGCCAGAGCATACGGCGATTGATCTCCCCACTGTGCGGGAGCGACACGAATAACCGTGTACGTGAGAACCTCGCCGGTATCTGGAAGTTTGACAATTTCGAACTCCGTGTCTCCGGTCTCCGGATCAACGGCGCGGGGGGGGAAGTAGGTCTTCCCGCTTTTCTTGAACTTGCTTGCTTCCAGCCGATAACGCTGCGGATACTCTCTCCAATTTCGCGAACTGAACATTGTCATCACGCCACCTCCATGATGTGCACAACCGAAGACGCTCCGGAACCACCCATATTCTGGGCCATACCGATTTTTAGCGAGCCGGAAATCTGTCGACCATTCTCCGCTCGACCGGTCAGTTGTTTGTACACTTCCACTATCTGCGCTACTCCCGTAGCTCCCACCGGGTGACCTTTGGATTTCAGGCCGCCTGATGAGTTCACCGGAAACTTGCCATCCAGCGCCGTCTCTCCCGCAAGCGTGGCCGGACCGGCCTTGCCGGGTTCGTACAGTCCCATTGATTCGAGAAGAACAATCTCGGCAATAGTAAAGCAGTCATGCACCTCGGCAAATTGCACATCGTTGATTGTCTTGCTCGCCATCTTCAAAGCGCGCTCAGCAGCGAGAGTAGCGGCTTTGATTGTAGTTATGTCATTTCTCTGGGCAAGGGCCATAGCATCAGTCCCCGCACCGGAGCCAAGCACCTTAATGTATGGCTTGGCCAGCTTCTTGGCCACTTCCTGCGTTGTAACAATAACCGCTGCGGCCCCGTCAGTAATCGGGGAACAGTCGAGAATATGCAGCGGATCGGCAATCATTACTGACTTGGCCACCTGCTCCGGCTTAATCTCAAACGGATACTGAGCGACCGGGTTTTTAGCACCGTTTTTATGATTCTTTACCGACACTGCCGACAGCATCTCACGGGTAGTGCCGTATTTATGCATGTGGGCATGGGCCATCATGGCGTAAAGACCAGGGAAGGTGGCTCCGTGGAATACCTCGTATTCCTGGTCGGCTGCTGTTGCCAGAGCAAAGGTGGCATCGTCGCCGGAACAGTCGGTCATTTTTTCCACACCGGCAGCCATAACAATGTCGGAAATCCCCGACGCTACCTCGATGAAGGCCTGCCGGACAGCCATCCCACCGCCAGCACAAGCCGATTCGACCCGTAGTGCCGGAAGGCCCTGCATTCCCAGGTAATCCGCCATCAAGGCACCGATATGTTCCTGCCCGACAAATAAGCCACTGGACATGCAGCCTACATATAGTGAATCGAGGTGATCAACCCCGGAGTTGTTTATTGCTTTAAGAGCCGCGTCGACAAAAAGCTGGCGCAGCGATTTTCGCCACACCTCGCCCCACTGACTCATACCGACGCCGACAACACAAACATCTCTCATTGCAGTCTACCTCCTAATCGTTCTTGCGGATTTTACGCCGGAACTTGGCGTAGGTCCCGTAGTCGACATAAATCAGGTTTTTTTCCAGAAGTTTCCTCGTACGCACGGCCTTGTCGCGCACCTCATTAATCCGCTCGGTGACTCTCCAGACGAAAGCATCAGAACCAGCACCGGAGCCGTAGGAACACATCATAATCAGATCACCCGGCTGAGCGACGTCGAGTGTAGCCGTAAGTCCGATTGGTGAAGCGCCGGAATAGGTGTTACCCAATGTAGGCGCCAGCCATCCCGGATCAATTTGTTCCTGCGTGAAGCCAAGCTCAAACGCCACCCGCTGGGGGAACTTTCCGTTGGGCTGGTGAAAAACGGCATATGTGAAATCCTTCGGGGCCATACCGGACTTCTTCAGGATAGCGTTCGTTGCTCCTTTGGTATGAGCGAAATATGCTTCCTCGCCGGTGAACCGCCCTCCATGCTGTGGATAAAACTGGTGTTCCCGCCGCCAGAAATCGGGCATATCAGTCATGTACGAATGAGTAAAAAGACACTCAGCGATCAGGTTTTTTTTACCCATGATAAACGCCGCCGCGCCGGCCGCCGCCGAAAACTCCAGTGCATCGGAAGGCGCTCCCTGCGACGTATCCGCAGCGATAGCCAGCGCATACGGCATGGCACCGGAGTCAATATGGCTCAGCGCTACGAACATAGCCTCAGAACCAGCTTTGCACGCAAACTCAAAATCTGCACAGTGAATATCCGGCGTGGCCCCAATCGCCTCGGCAACAGTCGTACCGGAGGGCTTTACTGCGTACGGATGTGACTCGGAACCGATGTAGATAGCGCCTATGTCTGCTGGTTCGACATTCCCCGCCCGCTTCAGCGCATTCTTGGCTGCCTCAACTGACAGAGTAATAGTGTCCATGTCAGGCGGAGGGACGGACTTCTCTCGCAGCATCAGGCCCTTTTTGTAACTGGGCGCATCCGCTCCCCACACCTTGGCGATTTCCTCGACTTTGATACGGTGTCTGGGAAGATGCGCTCCATAACCAACAATTCCTGCCATAGTAAACCTCTTGTATCTGAGTTACTGTTACATGCTACCTTGAACCGTAGATACAAATCACACGGCAACAGACAGGAAAATACGGTGGTCAGCCGACAAAAACAAGTCCTGACAGGAAATAGTCTTTATGGACGGCAGATGTCCACATCTGCCCTATCATACCTCAAAAAAACGTAGGTCGGATTCCTTTGGAACCCGACATCTTTGTTGGTTTGTGTCGGGTTTTTCACTTCGCTTTGCCCCGCTTGAAACCTGACCTACTTCTTATGTCGCGTAGCGGCGGGGCTTGTCTCCGCCGATGGCAACGCCACCCTTATTAGCGCGACACATAGCTGCGCCCTACGTGGAAAAATTATCGTTTCTTGTTGTGTCAGGTATTGGCGTCTCTCTCCCCTGTAGGGCAGGTCTCCCTGAGACCTGCCTATTTTGTGGTAGGAGTCGGGGACTCCTGCCCTATGTCCTATGATCACATCCTTTCGTTTTCTTTTTCTTGTTTCGAAGTCCCCTCTCGAGAGGGGATTTAGGGGTGTGTTACGGCGCATAGAATACACACCCCGCCCTTCGGGCACCCCTCTCCAGAGGGGAAAAATCACTCTGTGGTATGCGTACGTCCTCGCTTGTCCTGAGCTTGTCGAAGGGTGCTCCCACTTGACGCGAGGGACGGCGACATCCGCCGCGCACATAATGCATCTATGATCACTTCCTCTCAATCGTCACTTGTTCATTGCTCGTTGGAATCCCCTGGATGGCGGAGATACGCTGGCAAGTCTTTTGGCTCGACGCCGCACATATAGCATTTACAGGCGTGTCGGTCTTCGTCAATCAGAAGTGTGTCGCAGTCGCACGATTCACAGAATCCAATAGATATTAGTCTTTCTCCTGGAGCACATTCATCAAAGACCTTCTGGAGCCTTTCCTTTCCCGCGATATAGGCTTTCTGCCAGATGCTTTCGAATTTAAGGGCCAAATCGAACTGGGATTTGCAGAGCAAAGATCGAAATACAACTTTTGGCATGTTCTCTAGTAGAAATGCCCAATAGAAGCTTACCAAGTAGCTCAGTAGCTGGTCAAAAACATCTTTATTACCGAGAAATGCGAAGTGTTCAATCTCATTGCGAAAACATCGACAATCCTTAAGGGCTTCAACATCATTTGGAGCAATTTCAACCTTGAGTTTGTCGCCAAGAATCTGTAACGAATTCTTCAACCCAATCGTCTTTAGTCTCCTGCTTCTCGCCTTCGATGTTCTGATCAAACCCTTATCGTGCTCTGCAATCTTGCTTTTGAGAAGGAGTTCAATGCTCTGTGCCACATGAATGATGGCGTACTTGTAGTTGGAGTTATCTTTCGTTTCCCTCAGGTACTCATCCAACCCCTTCCGCAGAGAGCAAACGGAATTGGCCATAATTAGATTGCTAATCTCTTTGTCGCTGCTGGACGCAAATCTGTCCTCAGCAAAGCTGGGTAGATTGACACCCTTTATTTGCGACTCTCTTGGTTTTACTCTATCACTCATCCCCCCACCCCTCCAACATCTTCCTCTGCTCCTCTGTCAGCGTCTTGGGTATCTCGATCTTGATCTCGACGTACAGGTCGCCCTGGGATCTGCCGACAGCCAGGCCCTGACCTTTCAGACGCATCTTCATCCCCGGCTGCGTGCCGGGCGGGACGGTGAGCGCCACCATCTTGGTCAGCGTCTTGACATTCACTTTACAGCCTAAGATGGCCTCTTTGAATGAGAGCGTCACGCTGGTGTGAATGTCGTTGCCTTCTCTTCTGAATTGTTTATCCTGCATAACATGCACCGTTATAATCAAGTCACCATTATTACCGCCATGCTGCCCCATCGGCCCCGGCATGCCCTGACCGGCCAAACGAATCTTGCCCCCGTCCTCGATCCCCTTGGGGATGCGCACCGCCAGTTTCTTGCCGGTCTGACCGATAACGATTGTACGCTTCGTTCCATTAACAGCTTCCATGAACGAGATTGAAAGATTAGCTGTCAAGTCAGCGCCCTTTTGTACCCTCGGTCGCCGCCTTGTGCGCGCACCGGCAAACTGGTCACCGCCGCCAAAAAACGATGAGATGATGTCCTCTAGGCCATCGATCCCCGAGGAACTGAATCGGAAGGTCTGAAAGCCGCCGCGCCCACCGGCACCTTGGCGGAACAGATCAGAGAAGTCAAAGTCAGCTCTGCCAAAACCAGCCCCGCCTGGCCGGGCGCCGGCCCCCGTAAAGGCGCCGTACTTGCGCATGGTGTCATACTCTGCCTTCTTCTTAGAGTTGGAGAGCGTCTCATGCGCCTCGGAAATCTCTTTGAACTTGGCCTCGGCGGCTTTGTCTCCCGGATTGCGGTCGGGGTGATACTTCTTGGCCAGGGTACGAAAGGCCTTTTTGATCTCTTCAGGAGAGGCGCTTTCGCTTACGCCCAGTATGTCGTAGTAGTTTTTGCCCATTTACATATCACCCCGTGCCTCTCAGTAGGTCGGGTTCCGCAGGCGCCGAAGGTGACAAGAAACCCGACAATGCCATTCCTGGGTGACTGTCGGGTTTCTCACTATGCTTCGCTCCGCTCGGAACCCGATCTACTTCACCTCATTAAACTCAGCATCAACGGCGTCACCACTACTTGTGGAATCCGTGCTTCCGTTGCCGGACGCCGACTGGGTAGAGCTGGCCTGCGAAGCCTGCTGGTACATCTCAGTCGACGCCTGCTGCCAGAGCTGATTAAGCGCCTCGGTCGCCGAGGTAATCTCTTCGGAGTTATCCGATTTCAATGCTTCTTTAACACGACTAATCGCTGTCTCGATCTTCGATTTATTATCCAGACTTAGTCTGTCCCCAAACTCCTTGAGCTGCTTCTCACTCTGGAAGACTGCCGCATCGGCCTGGTTGTGTACCTCAACCGCACGTTTCTTTTCCTTGTCTTCGGCTTCGTGGGCTTTGGCATCGTTGACCATCTTCTCGATTTCCTGCCGGGAAAGACCGGAGGAAGCCTCAATCCTGATATTCTGTGATTTACCCGTAGCCATATCCTTGGCCGCTACATTCAAGATACCGTTGGCATCAATATCAAAGGTCACTTCAATCTGTGGTATACCACGCGGCGCCGGAGGTATCCCGTCGAGAATAAACCGGCCGATTGTCTTGTTGTCAATCGCCATCTCCCGCTCACCCTGAAGAACATGGATATCCACCTGCATCTGGTTATCGGACGCTGTTGAGAATGTCTGCGATTTCTTGGTCGGAATTGTCGTGTTGCGTTCGATGAGCTTCGTTGTGACACTGCCCAACGTCTCAATACCGAGCGACAATGGGGTAACATCGAGCAAGAGGACATCGTCAACATCACCAGCCAGTACGCCCCCCTGAATGGCAGCCCCCAGCGCCACGACCTCATCCGGATTCACCGATTGGTTGGCCTCCCGTCCGAAGAAACACTTCACAAGCTCCCGCACCTTTGGCACGCGGGTCATCCCGCCCACTAAGATAACGTCATCGATCTGGTTGATCTTCAAGCCTGCATCCTTGAGGGCCATCTCCACCGGCTTCATCGAGCGTTGTAAGAGATCATCCACAAGCTGCTCGAACTTGGCCCGGGTAAGGGTCAGGTTGAGGTGCTTGGGACCGGAGCTATCAGCAGTGACGAATGGCAAGTTAACAGTCGTTTGCATTGTTGAGCTCAGTTCCATCTTAGCCTTTTCCGCCGCCTCTTTCAAACGCTGGAGCGCCATCGGGTCGTTTGACACGTCGATACCGTCTGACTTTCTGAACTCGTCTACAAGCCAGTCGATAATCCGCTTGTCGAAATCGTCGCCACCGAGATGGGTGTCGCCGTTCGTGGACAGGACTTCGAAAACGCCTTCGTTCAGCTCGAGAATCGAGATATCGAACGTCCCACCGCCAAGATCGTACACGGCGATCTTGCCAACCTTTTTCTTGTCAAGGCCATAGGCAAGCGCCGCAGCAGTCGGCTCGTTGATGATGCGCTTGACATCCAACCCGGCGATTTTCCCGGCATCCTTGGTTGCCTGGCGCTGGCGGTCGTTGAAATAGGCTGGAACAGTAATGACCGCCTCCTTCACGGAATGACCGAGGTATTCCTCAGCCGTCTTTTTCATTTTACCCAGTACCATCGCTGAGATCTGTTGAGGATGGTGCTTCGTGCCACCCATCTCAATGACCGGCTCACCTTTACTGCTGGCTGTTACCTTATAAGGGAAGTTCTTGATTTCCTGCTTGACCTCATCAAAGATTCTACCCATCAGCCGCTTGACAGAGAAAACTGTATTCAGCGGGTTGGTCACGGCCTGACGTTTGGCCACAGTGCCGACCAGCCGCTCACCGTTTTTATCGATAGCAACGACCGAAGGTGTCGTACGCCCTCCCTCAGAATTGGTGATCACCGTTGGTTCGTTGCCCTCGATAACAGCAACTACGCTGTTAGTTGTTCCCAAGTCTATGCCTATTATCTTGCTCATCATTTCACCTCTTATCTTTGGTTGTTGATAAAAAAGCCGATCGGTTCCGACCGGCTTTTACATACCGCCCTTGACACTGACAAGCGCCAGATTAACCGAAGCTTAGCTGACACTGACTTCGATCTCTTTGGGCTTGACCTCTTCTTTCTTGACCAGCTTGACCTCAAGCATGCCATTCTTGTAGTCAGCCGAGATCTTCTCGCTGTCGACAGTGTCGGGAAGCGTAAACGAGCGGGAGAAGGAACCGCTGCTGATTTCGGTGCGGATATACCCGTCATCCTTTTCCTCGGACTTGAAATTACGTTCCCCGGATACTGTCAGGACATCGTCCTTCACCATTACCTTAACGTCCTTCTTTTCCATACCGGGCAGCTCAAACGTCAAGGTGAGATCATCTTTGGTCTCCTTGACATTTACTCGAGGCATGAAGTCGCAGGACATCTCAGTCCTGATACTCGGGAAATTGAAAAAGCCGTTGAAAAGACTGTCAAACTCCCGAGCGATCCGATTTGTAGTTGGCACTAAGTACGTCATTTTGTTACCTCCTGGTTTTTTTGTTTTCTGTCCACATTCTGGCCAATTGTTAATCAAACCGTGTGCCAAATCCACTATCTTGCTGCTATACAACACGATAACAAAGTGTATCGATTGATATCAAAAGATTGGGTGCCATTATGGCATGCTGGCGTGCATAAAATGACATGAAGGCCGCGCCGTTTTGGCTGGATACTGCCACAACGACAGCAAGACTGTGTTAATGCTGTTAATGCCTTGAGAGTATTTCGGCTATCGCCCTATTGATAGGGGAATTCTTGAAAAAGATTTTCTGTGCTGCAGAGAGGTTATCCCTGTAATCCTTTATAGTAGCAATTGATTTATCATCGCCGATATTCGCAAGAGACCTTATGGCTGTCAGCCTCAGGTCCTCTTTTGATACCTTATCGGATGCCAGTCCAGACAGTTCCTTGTCATCTTCCATGAGCCTGGCCAGGAACGATCTTGCTTCCTCACCACCAATCTTTCCCAAGGCGCTCAGAGCGCGCACCGCAACCAAGGGGTTTCTCCGGGCCAGATCAAGCAACTGTGGGACCATCTCTGGAGTGCCGATAAGACCAACAGCGATCACGGCGCTCTCCCGTATCTCCTTGATGGGGTCGTCGGCCATCAGAATAAGCAGGTCGCAGGCTTCTTCTCCGCCAATCTTTTCCAGGGCGGTGACAATCTCGCGTCTTACCCTGATATCGCTGTCACCCATTCGCAACCTGAGTAAGGTTATGCCTTCTTCGTCACCCAGTAACCCGAGCACAAAGATCGAATTCCGTACCATATACCACTTGCCGTCAGGCAGTTCATACCGACCGCTTTCCCGTTCGAACATGGTGTCGTCCATCAAAATCCGCGAGAAGACCTTCACCGATGCCTTTCCAAGCTCCGCCAGCACCTTTAATGACTGCTGCCGAACCTGCCTGATAGGATGCGATATTATACACGACAGCGCCGCAGCTACCTCTTCCGAACCCGTAGAGATAAGGATTTCACGGACGTAGCGGGATGTCTCATGATCCCCTTTGATCATGTTATCGATAAGTATCTCGATAACCCTACGCTGGTTAAGGCTCTCAAATGCCTTCTTTACGGCCATCGAGTCGTAAAGGGTTACGTTGCCATCAGACTGACGCCGCTGAGCCATAGCGCTCGTCAGCTTCGCCATGAGGTCGAATCGGCGTGTCTCCAGACACCTCCCCAGCAGGCACCAGATAACTTCTGAGTATTCGTAGGTCTCCCTTTTCTTGGCAAGGTCGGCTATTACCCGATCAACAGCAGCCACCGCCACGTCGACGTCAGCAACGAGATCGAGCGATGTAATTGAACATTCCAGAAGTTCCAGGGCTCGTTGACGAGCGGTTCCATCGGGACCGGCAAGCAATCCTATCAAATTAAGCACGACCTCTGTAGCCTTTGCCCGCTGCCCGGTTTTCAACAGACGTCGAAAGGCATGGCGATACTCTTCAACATCATATCCCTCATTGCCAGGGAGGAAGAGCTGCTGCAGCAGGTTGTCTATGCGTTCACTTGAAGCCACCCGTATGGCCCCCACTGGAGTGCTGAGCTCCTGTGCAACTTCAGCAGGCAGTTTATTTGAACTGAGATATTGTTCCAGTTCCGAAATGACGTGATCTCGCCGCGGATGGTAGTCTATAAGGCTGTAAAGTGACTTGTAGGAATCCAGAAGGGTAGTTCTCTTTTGATTATTGTCCTGCAATGTGTGCATCTGGTTTGCGAGGTCTGTTAACGTTTCGACAATGACTTCTGCAGAAAGAGCGGCAAATTTCTCCGGAAGCAGGTAGTTGATGATGTCGAGAGTGAAATCTATGCCTTGATCATCCAGCGCCTCCTGCCCCCGGCGGTTGACATCAGCCAGCGCCTCCAGCTTGTCGCCCAGTTGCTGCAGGGCAAGACTCCCCACACTGAAATCGCCACAGGCATCCCCACGGTACTTCTTTTGAGATTCAAAAAGCTTGAAAGCCCTCTCAGAATCGACCTCGATAGCCGTGATGTTGTTTTCCTCCAGATAGTTACTTAAGAGATTCCGATGGTCGGATAGATCGACCCTTTGGACCAACCGGCCGATAAATGCGGCTAATTCCTGCATCGTGACACGCCGGTCGAACAGCACTGCTCCCGTCTCGAGAACCTGCATATACCTGACTATTTCATCGGTGAAAAGGCTCTGCTTAAGCCGAATGTTGAGAGCGTACAGAATGCCCCCATCCAGATTGAGGTTGGCGTGGTTTCTTAACCGGAAGATGTTGTCCAGAACAAAGAAGGGCTTCTCGACCGCTTTCGCTCCCGTAGGGTGATCGGAGCCGTAGATAGACACCTTGCGGCAGGCCATTGCCAGCTCACGGACAAAAGTATGCGCCAGCTCATTCAGGTTGGTCGCCAGAATTACCTCACTAATCGACTTGCTTGATCTACTCATCCTTCCGCCCAAAACATACAATCTTTCCTGACTCCGTTGTGACGTAGACCCGATCACCATCTGTCACCGGTGAATACGCCACGGCATCGCCGAGCTGACGTTGTCCAACCACTCTTCCATCAGAAACGTCGAGCGAAAACAACTTGCCACCCATCGTTCCAACAAGTACATAGTCGCCAACCACGGTGGCAGATGCCTTGATCACCTCACCCGCGTTAAACCGCCACACTATGTGCCCGTCTGCTGCATCAAGCGCCACTAACTCGCCTCTACTATGACCGACAAACAGGCGATCCTCAGAAACCGCCGGGGTTGTCCATACCGCACCGTTCAATTCGCTCTGCCAGGCAATCCGGCCGTCTGCAGGTTCAATCCCATAGACGTGCCCAAGCATGTCGGTCGCAAATACCATCGTTCCCACAGCGACAGCGCTTACCATAGGGCTCTCAACTGTTACCTCGTATATCTCGGAGCCGTCAGCCGCCGAGATTGCATATAAGGTTCCGTTATCGCAGGGTTGGAAAATCCTGCCATCTGCAAAGCTCGCCGGAGCAACAAAACCTCCCTCGGCCTCGAAAGACCAAATCATATCTCCATTTTCGGGTCGGTATGCAGACAGAGTACCGCCCGTCGAGCTGATAACAAGCATATCATTTACTATTATCGACCCCGCGGCAACGTCCTTTACTCGCCGTTTCCAGATCCGCTTGCCGTTATGGAGATTAATGCAGCGAAGCCAGCTCTTGCGAGGAGAAGTAGCAAATAATGCCAGGTTGTCATAGATAACGACACCTGTTTGAGCTGCCCCATGCGATTTGAGATAGCCCTGTTTGTTGCCGGTTAGAGCGTCGTAGAGGCGTATCTTATTCTTAGTTCCCGGGTAGACCAGACTGCCGTGGTACAGCGAGACCGGCCCGGCCGGCTTCTCACCCCGCTTACGCTCCCAGAGGATGTCCAGCTTTCCGTTGAATGTTCCTCCATGGACTTTCCCTTGCGACGAAAGATCTCCCCGATAGAACTGCCAGGGTGACGGCTGGGATAGTTGCTCCTCTGTCAGTTTGTACTTGTGGGAACATGAAAGCGCCAGCACCAGAGGCGCCACTATTATCAGCAATCTCGTCACACACAGCCGGGACATTAGAAATTCCATCCAAAGAAGAAATCGAAATCGGTCTTCGGACTGATGGTATCGAAATCTGTCGTGCGGGCGAAGTCAAAGCGAAGAACCACCAGATAACCGAGCGCCACGCGGAAGCCGGCCCCGAAGGAACCGTAGAACTGATCGAAATCGTCATCCCAGGCCGAACCGGCATCAAAGAAGAGCGCCCCCCGTATTCCACTGAATCCGAGTCCACCGAAAGGAAAGGCGATCAGGAGATTGTCGATCAATGGGAATCTCAGTTCGTTGGAGGCAAAGAGGACGTTGCGATTGTAAAATGCCCGGCGGCTGTAACCTCGGAACGACCAACTGCCTCCGAAGTATATCCGCTGTGGTTCCTTACCGGAAGAGGAATAAGCGAAGAGACGGTTTGCCAGGGCGGAATATCGTCCCAGCCGCAGGTAATGCCTGACATCAGCCATGGCCATACGGTTGAAATGATTCAACTCATCTATCCGTGTCGTTATTCCTATGGAGAAATTGTAGCGCCGCCCCTCAATCGGACCGGTGATGTCCCACAGAGAATTGTCGTAGACCCAGCTCAGGTAGTGCGTTACTAAAAAAGCCTTTCGACCCGGCGACCCATATTTGCGGTACCGGTTCGAGTACCGGGCCAGCGAGGTGAAATCAAACCGGTGAAATTTCGATATGGGATAGCTCACCAGGGAAAGCACTCCTGCCTGACGTTCTTCAAAAAAGCCATCAACATCGTTGAAGTACTCATCAAACAGGTGATAGGCTCCGATCCCCCAATTCACCCGGCGCTCTCTATTTATGTAGGTCAGCCCAAAATTGAATGATTCCAACAGCTCGTCTTTTGTCTCGGCGGTGTTAGTCAGCAAGAGGTAAAAAGCGCGATTGCCCAGTATGTCGGAAACGGCCATCTGGAGCCCTCCCAGTGACCCGTACACCGGATCATATCCGATCGATGATTGGGCGAAATCAAGGGAGTACTCGGTATTATACTTGATTGAAGAGTGAGCGAATCTGTATTCGATCTGTCCGGGCGTCCACGGCAACACGTGAGTTGCCACAGGTTGCCGGACTGGCGTCGGGTTGTCAGCAATGTTCATTTCATAAATCTGAAACGTGGAGTTCTGGTAGCCGGTATAAACAAGCTTGTGACCATCGGAAGAAAGACGCGGATCAAAGGCGCCCGTGACGTAAGTGGACTGGCGGGTCAAGCTGTCTTCGTTGTCAAGAAGATAGAGATTGAAGGTGCCACCCCGGTCGGAGGAGAAGTACACTCCTTTCTCCGTCCAGTCGGGAGACTGGTCGCGGCAGGCACCGTAAGTGAGCTGTGACAGTCTGCCTGTCGCAAGGTCCAAGGTAAACAGATTCAAGGCCCCTTCCGGCCCGTTGGTACAGCGATCAGAGGCAAACACAATTTGTTGGCCGTCCGGCGAGAAGGCAGGGTCAAGATCATAGTATATATCGTTCGTGATTGGCCGATAACCGCCGGTCACCAGGTCAAGAATGTACAGATCGGTGAAGCCGTCCACTCTGACACCGGAAAAAACAACTCTACTGCCGTCAGGAGAAAAGCGTGGTGAGCGGGCAGCCGCCAAACCGTCCAGCTCGAAACCCTTAGTCACGCGACCTTCATCAAGCTCATAGAGGTAGATAACGTCATTTTCCTTGGACTTCGATGAAAAGACGATTAGCCCTGAATCATTGGTATCAATGCCGGAACGTAACAAATAGAGCGATTCAAAATCAGATGATCTCTCCCCCTTGAGGAGCGTTTTCGGCTTTGGCTTATTCCCATCGAAAGGCATCATATAAATGCCTGAATAACCAAGCCGGTTGGCCTTGAAAACAAGCCAGTCACGGTTACCACGCCCGTCATCCCAGCGTATCGGCACACCTTTTACGGAGAAGCCACCTTTCGTGAGTTGCTTCGAGTCCATCGTCGGAAGATCAAGCGCCCTTAACTGGGGATAGTACTTCTTCTTGAGATGATACTCCCACTTCCGCGACAACTCCGACAGATTATCCCCAAGAGTCACCTTGACTACCTGATCAAAGCTTCGCCCTTTGTACCAGTTGTCAAAAATCCGAAACAACTTATCCTCACCGTAGGCCGAATCGATGAATTGACAAATCGATTCCCCCAGTTTGTACATTGCATAGCTACCGCGAATCTTGTATAGATTAGGAATAGTATACAACCTCTGGTTAATCACCATGTCCTTGACCACCATGTCCGCTTCGGAGTCCCATTCTTTCGACCAGTACTCGGCAATCCCCTCGATAAACCAGAGAGGCGGCGGCAGATATCGGATACGGCTCCGCTTGCGCAGGACATCTTCCAGCTTCGAAAAGGTAAACACATGCACCAGCTCATGCCGTATCACATGCTTGAAGTCGTGATACGATCCGTTGAACGGCACCACTACCCTCCCTTTGAGGAACTCGGTGAAACCTCCCACCGATTCGGGTACCAATCCGGGAATAACGTTTGTCTGAGAGAAATAGTTGGGGGCGGAATAAATGATAAGGGGTATCTTATCCTTCACCTCATGATTAAACCTGGCCGACAGCACTTCGTACGATTCCTCGGCTAGGTTGGCGGCTATCTTGGCAATTTCGGATTCGTTCGCGTAGAAATAGATGTGGAAATGGTCAGTGGTCATCACCTGCCAGTCAAATCTCGTGTACTGCACTTTGTTCTTACCGAAATAGAACTGCCCGTATGACGGGTGACTCACCACACTTACCACCAGTAACGCCCAGATAACGGCTCTGAGTACGACAGGTCGGGTTGCGTATGAAGTTCGCCTCAGCAACGAATGTCGGGTTTCTCGTCCACCCAACGCGAACTTGCAACCTGACCTACAAGCTTGGGGCAGATGTAGACATCTGCCGCCCACAAACTTGGTTCGGAGGAACCGGATAAATGTTGTGTTCAGTGATACCGACATAAAACGGACGGGATTCCCTTTACTTATCGTCTGTGAGCAGACCTCATCATCCATAGGACATAGGAACCTGTGCAAAAGTCAATTCCAAAAATCAACGGCACGAAAAATGGCCATTGTATGTATTATCGGAACCATGCTGGGGAAAGCCACCTATTGGATGATGCCGGTCTCAAAGCCGCAGGCCACACAGCGGCCTTCCCGCAATCCAACCACAGAGGTATGGAAACCGTTTCGTCGGATCAGGGGATTGTTGCAGCTCGGGCAGAGTGTGTTGGAACCTCCCTCCAGTAGCACATTTCCGAGATATACGTACTTCAGCCTCTTTCTTGCAATCTCTTGTGCTCGCAGCATCGTTTTCATTGGAGTGGCCGGAATGTGCAGCTTGTAGTCAGGACGGTAGGCGGAGAAGTGAAGAGGGATCATGTCGGAAATGGAAGCGACAAAATCGGCCAGGTCGTTCAGGTCCTTATCCGAATCATTCAGAGTGGGAATAATAAGGTTGGTCACTTCCAGATGCACTCCTGACTGAGCCACCCGCTTGATATTGTGCAACACCGGCTCAAGTTTTCCCTTGCATATCTTCTTATAAAAGTCAGCGCGCATGCTTTTCAGGTCGATATTAATGGCATCCATGACACCGAGCAGGTCTTCAAGCGGTTTGGGATTAATGTACCCATTGGAAACAAGCACTGTTTTCAAACCGGCTTTGCGAAGAAGAGCAGCCGTATCCATGATATACTCATACCAGACCACTGGCTCCGTATAGGTAAAAGCCACACCGAGCGACTTGTACTGTATCGCCGTGTCCACAAGCTGCTCCGGCGAGAGAAAAATCGTCTTTGTTTTCTTCTGAGAAATGGTCCAGTTCTGGCAGTACACACAACCGAGATTGCAGCTGTTGGGGCCGGTGGAGAGAATGTCGGCAGTAGGATAAAAGTGATACAATGGCTTTTTCTCAATAGGATCAACAGCAAGTGACACCAATTCGCCGTAGTTGTCAGTTACCAGTTCACCGTCTCGATTGAACCGGGATCGGCAGATACCCACCTTTCCCCTGGTCAGCTTGCACTCGGCAGGACAGAGGTGACAAATCACCTTCCCCCCTTCAAGTTTTTCCGAATATGCGCCTGGTTTAATCATGCTCCTTCGATAGCTCTTATTTGCTCCACGGCTGACCCAAGGTCGTCACAGACTATTAAGTTACTATTAATACTATGAGCTTTCAACTGTTGTTCCTGCTGCTTTCCATAGCCGGTGCGCACCAGAAACGAACGGGCTCCGATTACCCTTGCCAGATCGAGGTCATCAATTTTATCGCCGACTACATACGACCGGCGCAGGTCTACTCTCAACTGGCGAGCGGCTTCCTCAGCCATTCCAGGCGCCGGCTTGCGGCAGTCGCACGAAAGAGCAAACTCATCCACAACACCGCCAGCCAGATGGGGGCAGAAGTACAATGCATCAACTTGTACCTTCTCGGCTGAAAGCATTGATAGGAGGCGCTCGTTCACTCTCTCGACAGTCTCCAACCCAAAGTAGCCTCGAGCGACCCCGGATTGGTTGGACAGTATGACGAGTTTAAACCCCATTGCCTGACCTCGCCGCAGGGCTTCCACAGCCCCTGGTTCAAACTCAATTTCGTCTGGATCCGAAAGGAAGTTCTTGTCCACTATTATGGTTCCATCACGATCAACAAATAGCGCCCGTGAGGAGTTGACGGACGAGTCAAGCAGATCACAGGCAGTCTCACAGACCATCTCAGGTGTTATACGGTTAAGACAGTACCGCTCATCACGATAACAAGGCTTTTCACCGTGAAGCGAACAAGGGCGGCAAGGTTCGTCAACATCCACCACCCGGTCGAATAAGCCGCAGGGCGCAAACCCCAGGGACGGATGCGTTGGTCCGAACAAAGTTATTACCGGTGTACCCACCGCCGATGAGAGATGCGCGATCCCGGAATCGTTAGCGATAGCCAGATCAGCTCGCGCCATTACTCCCGCCAGCTTGTCCACCGGGTAGTCAATAAGCTCAAGAAATCGGTCTGCTGATATCTTTCCCTCAAGCTGTGATTTGCCTTTATCGATAGACGTGACCGCCCAGATAATACCGGCGCCATGCGACCGATGCAACTGCAACGCCACTTCCGTGAACCTCTCCATCGACCACTGCTTGTCTGGATGCGCCGCCCCGGGAGCAATCACGACCAACCTTCCCTGCCCAAACAACGCACTGAGCCTGCCTAACATACCCTCTTCAAAGGTTATAGGATAAAGCACCGGCCTTTTGCAAACGACCCGCCCGCTAAGCTGTTGGATACAATCGTTGTATAGATCAATTGTGTGCGGCCAGGCAGCAGGAATGCTGTGTCTCTTCACTATTCGCAAGCGCTCCAGCCGCCTTTTGGGATAAACGGCCTTGTTGTCGGCCGTGATAATCTTGCGTGCAAACCACGAGCGGAAGCTGCCGTGCAAATCGATAATAGTGTCAAAGCTATAATCGTCCAACTTGAGACCCAGTTTGAAATAATCAAGGGCGCTGACTGACTGCGGCAGAGTTATAATCTCATCAATACCGTCAAAACAATCAACGATCGAGCGATAGTCCTCCTTTGTCAGGTAAACAATGCGGCTGTCGGGAAAATTAATCTTCAAATTTAGGATAGGCGCCGAAGTCAGTATAACATCTCCGAGCGAACTGAGACGAACGACCAGGATATTTTTATTCATTTACAGGAAAAGATACAGCCCCACACCCCCGGCAGCAAAGCAATAATACGCGAAGTAATCAAGCTTCCCACGCTTGACAATCGCCAGGACCAGGTAGACCGCTACCAGCCCAAGCAAAAAGGAGAAAGCAGCACCAAAAAAGTACTGCCCGGTGAGACCTGAGTCGATATTTACCAGTTCCTTCGATTCCAGCACAACTGCTCCCAAAATCGCCGGTATGACAAGCAAAAATGAGAACTCAGCCGCCTCTGACGGTTCCACTTTAGAGGCAATTCCCGCGGCAATCGTTGTCCCCGATCGGGAAATCCCCGGCAAAATTGCCACTGCCTGCCCTATACCCATGATAATGGCCGAAAGAATTCCGACGTGCTTTCTCCCACCACTATGAAAGCGAGTCGACAGCAGTATTAAGCCGGTAACAAAAAGCATCAGCGAGGTCATCACCGGACTGGAAAAGGCATGCTCAAAAAAATCCCTGAACAACAGCCCCGCCAGCCCGGCAGGAATAGTTCCAATAACCAGGTAACCGATAACGGCACGTTCCCTTTTCATATTGCTGTCAAAAACTGATTTGATTAAAAGTGCTATTTGTGAACGAAAATAGACCAACACCGCCAGCAGGGTACCGAGGTGAGCCAAGATCTCAAATGAAACGCCGGGTTGTTTGACGCCAAGGATCGCCTCAGCCAGAACGAGATGCCCCGAAGATGAAACCGGCAGAAACTCGGTCAGTCCCTGCAGGACCCCTAATAATACCGCGTCTAAGTACGTCACAGCAAAAAGCCCCGGAGTTCGGGGCTGTAATTGCAAACAGAAGCGTCGGTCTTAGAGTACACTAAGCTCAGCGCCCAGAAAGAGGCCATCGTTGCCATCCAACTGAAACTCCCCATATACCTTGATGGTTGGACTTGCTTGCCAGGCAGCGCCGCCGTTGATACCGAATTTGATCTTAGTCTCGGAGTCGCCCCCCTCAATACTGTATCCCTCCAATCTGAGGTTAAAGCGACCGTACGGCGTTAATGTGGACCCGTTGCTCATCTCAAGAGGATAGGAACCGATGGCTTGCCCTCCCAACTGCCATACGGACCCAAATTCATAGTCAACATACTCAAAGAAGCCGCCAAAGGCCATATCAAACGGCTTCGGATCTACATCAGCCATATCCCAAAATTGATAACGTGCATCAGCTCCGAAGGTTACTTTAGAGTCGCCGCCATCCGGGTCGATGATCCCAATCTTTACGCGACCGTCAATGTACTCAGCCAGTCCATAGCTGAACGACCCGAAGAAAGATGTGGCGTCGGCGATACCAATACCACCGCCAAAAGCGCCGTTGCCCTGGCCCATAGCCTTGGCCGTTGCGAAGCTACCGAACGCGGACCCGTGGGCATCGATGGCCAAGGAACTCCCTGCGGCAAAAACAACCAACGCCACCGTAGTAACAACAAGCTTCTTCATTTCTTATCCTTTTCGTTAGGTGCATCATTGTCAGTTTATTGAATGAACTTATTGTACCGTTCAACTCGAGTCAACCAAAAATCCCTATTAACAAAGGATTATTTGTTGACGAAACCACTTTGCCGTCTTTTTTTCTACACATCTTGTATTTGTGAAGAGGCAAGCAGCATATTAAACAGGTTGGCATCATTTTAAAACCAGCAGCGTATTCAGAAATAATCCCCACTAGTCCTGCCGAGTTTGTATCCGAACAGGAAGATAAAACGCGGCTGAAGGCAGGTGCCCAAGCCCTTTGCGAGATGGAGCAATCGTGAAAAAAACGAAAATCGGCCGGGGGCAATGGGGCACGCGCCTCGGTTTCATCCTGGCTGCCGCCGGGTCGGCCATCGGGCTAGGGAACGTCTGGAAGTTTCCATACATCACCGGCGAGTATGGCGGCGGAGCTTTCGTAATAGTCTACTTGGTATGTGTGGTAATTGTCGGTCTTCCGCTAATGATAGCGGAATTTATGATCGGGCGTCGAGCGCAGGAAAACCCCGTGGGCGCTTTTCAGCGTCTGCATCGCCGCGGGAGTCTCTGGCAGGGCGCCGGATGGCTCGGGGTAACCTCCGGCTTTGTGATTCTTTCATTCTACAGTGTGGTGGCCGGCTGGGCGCTGGCGTACATATTCAAATCCATTGTCGGCTTCAGCGGCACCGCGGACCAGATTCAATCACAGTTTACCGATCTCGTACTCAGCCCGCGCGATTCAATCCTGTGGCATACCGCCTTCATGGCTTTTTGCATTGCCATCGTCATCGGAGGGATTCAGCGCGGTATTGAACGCTGGTCGAAAATTTTGATGCCTGCACTTCTGTGTCTTCTGCTAGGGCTGATGTTTTATGGCCTCTTCTTCACCGGCGGCGGCGCCAAAGCGCTGACGTTCCTATTTAAGCCGGATTTTTCTCGTCTGTCATGTGAAGGAGTGCTATCCGCCTTGGGTCACGCCTTTTTCACCTTGTCGCTTGGGATGGGAGCCATGATTACTTACGGAAGTTACATGAAACGGGAAGCCAACCTCGCTCTCGATGCGGTGACTATTTCCGTTTTGGATACAGTGATTGCCTTGATGGCCGGAATAGCCATATTCTCCATGGTTTTCCATTACGGATTGGAACCCGGCCAGAGTGTTGGTCTCATCTTCAAAACACTGCCGGTGCTGTTTGCCGAGACTGGCCCCATCATCTCGATACCGTTTTTTGTGTTGCTCACCTTTGCCGCCTTGACCTCCGCAATCAGTCTGCTTGAAGTTGTGGTTTCCTACTTCGTTGACGAGCGCGGTTGGGGCCGCACCCGGTCAACCCTGCTTTTGGGAGGTCTGATCTGGCTGTTCGGCTTTTTATCCGCCAATGCAGGCTGGACGATTCCCTTTCGCGGAAAGTCGCAGGGATTCTTTGACATCTTTGACTTTGTCAGTACCAACTACATGCTTCCCATCGGTGGCTTACTCACCTGCCTGTTTGTCGCCTGGGTGATGAAGGAAAACGACAAGATCGGGGAGTTCGGATCCTCGGGTCGGTTGTACAAAGCTCTCAAGTTTGTTTTGCGCTTTGTCACGCCTGTGGCCGTATTGCTCGTGATCTTGCATGGCCTGGAGCTTTTGCCGTTTGTGGATTATAGTAAATAAGGGTCTTGTAGGTCGAGTTTTGCAGGTCTGCCTTCGGTGGGGTAAGATCAAACCCGATCTACAATATTTTGTGGGCGGCTCGCCAAAGGCGAGTCCACATCTGCCCCGCCCGAGCATCCCTTCACTCCTCAACACTTAGATACTTCAGCGCTTCTCGTTTCAGCCGTTCTCGGTCGAATCCTCTTAAGTCTACCGCTTCAAGAAACTCAATGAAACCGGCGTCAAGGCGCCCAATTGCCGAGCGACCAATGGGACTGGCGGAATCGTCAGTTCTGGCCCTTTCAAAGCTGATGTTAAGCGAAAAGGACTTCCGCCTAAGCTCGTTTATCACTTCCACAGGCATAGTCTTCAGGGTTTCCTCTGTTACCCCCTCAACCTTCACCCGCACGATTTTGTCGGAGCTGTCCAGACTCTCTATCTTCTCCTTCAAGATAACCGCCAATTGGTCGCCTCGCTTGCCGGCAGCGTTAACGGTCTGCATGTCCACCATCTCGCGGCAGCGTACCTCATGGAAGCTCACCCGAAAAGGATCGAGGTCAATCTCGACAAATCCCTTGGCGGCCTTTCTTTCGGCCTGTGTCAATCTCTCCGTCGAACCGGCGTAGTAGGCGCGTGTGCCAACCTTGCTGTAGTTGTGGAAGTGGCCGAAAGCAACGTAGTCAAACCTATCCATGACCTCCCGCGGAATCTCCAGCTCGCCCAGTTCCGCCATGGAGAACTCCGGCATGCCAGCTGCGATCCCGTGGGCAATAAGAATGTTGTACTCGGCGTTCCTATCCGGCATGCACTTATCCAATTCCTGTATCTGGATTGCAGTTGTCAGGCAATATGGCAGGGCAAAAAACTTCGACCCCTGTATTTCGAACACTTGCAAGGCCGTTCCGGCTGATATGTATAGATTGTCAATGTACTTAAGCACTTCGATTGCAGCCCCGATGTGCGGCTGCTTAGGGGCATCATGGTTGCCGGTTATTATGATCGTAGGGACACCGTTATCCTCGGTCAGACGGGACAGTTGCTCGGCGGCGATGGCCATGATCCTGTTGAGCGGTCGAACAGAATCAAACAAGTCCCCCGAATGGATACAGATATCTGGCTTAATCGCTATGATTTTATCGACCGCTTCAATGAAGCTGTTGATAATATCTTCCTGGCGCAGGGTAAGCCCGCTTTCCCCACGCTTAGGGTGATTCCCTCCTGCTCCGAGGTGGCTGTCGGAGAAATGGCAGATCTTCATAAGAGAGAATATAGCAGCACTCTGAAGCAGGTCAAGTTATAGGACGGGAGTCCCTGAATCCTGGGCCGATGAGCTTTCAGGATGACTCACGTCAGCTGGGTTAGCTCGGAGGTTTTTTGTTGAGTTTGTAGAGGCAACAATCTTGGTTACACTGGAATCAAGCTCAAGTGAATGATCGCTGTATGCAAAGAACCCATGCGTTAGCTGATTGATATAAGCGTTGAATCTACATGGAGAGGTATTATGAATAGAATTGTTGTTTCACTGGTATTCGTACTCCTTGCTCTGACAACAGTACTCGCAGACAGCACCGGCACGGCGGTAAAGGTGATCGACGGTGATACTTTCCAACTTGAGAGTGGTATGTTGGTACGATTGAAAGGTATTGAGGGCCTTGAATTGTCCATACAATGGGGACCCCGTGAATACCCCTGGTCCTTTGCAAGGGATCGCTTGTCTCGTATGATTCTTGGTAAGGAAGTCATACTGACAGATGTAGACACCGTGGCTAGTTTCCTTTTTGCCTATGTTTTTCTTGACTCTACTAGCGTTAACCTGAAAATGGTGGCCGACGGATATGCGATGGCGGATCTCAGATATGAGCATAGAATGCAACATGAATTTCTGCAGGCTGAAACCGAAGCCCGCAAAGCGCGCAGCGGTTTGTGGGGCAAGCAAACATGGTACGAGCGATGTTTTGATCGCCCTAAAGTAGATGTTGATACGAGTGGCTGGAGGATATATAGAAATAAAGAATATGGATTTGAGATCAAGATTCCCGGAGACGCTGTGGTCGCCGAGAATAGTCACCTAACTGTCAACCTCCTGGATACCTCAGGGTCCCTGATTCAACCGAAATCGCTCACAATAGCAGTCAACCCCACTTCCACTGAGGAGTGTTACCATTATTATCGATCACCGGAAATGTCGGATGGAAAAGTCAGGGAAACAGACACGGTCTGCTTTGGCGACATTTGTTTTTACAAACAGGTTTTTCTGGACGTTGCCACTGGTGACAATCACTACACAACATCCTATTCGGTCATGAGAGATAATCTTTGCTATGAATTGAGCTACATACCTCACTACGTCAATCCCGACCCTCTTTATCCGTACCCTCCTCCCGGTCTCGACAGAGAAAGAATACTGCGAATCCTGGACCAGCTTGCATACATGATCTCGACTTTCAGATTTTTGAAAAACGATACAATGCCGTTCATCGAAGTTCTTTCGCCTAATGGCGGAGAGATGTGGATAGAAGGACAGACATACGAAATCACCTGGAAATCACTTGGCGTGGATGAGGTATGGATTGGGCTTCAAATGGGTGGTAAGGATAAAGGCCACTTGGGGGAAAAACGAATAGATGCCAAATCTGGTAAATTCACCTGGACAATCCCAATTGGTTTCGTAACAGGTTTTGGAATATCCAAATCAGACAATATGAGATTGCACATTTATGACGCACAACACAACCATATTCATGACGCAAGCGACAACAACTTCACCATACAAGGCCGTTGAAGCCGTAATCTGTTGGATTGTGTTATTGGGAGGGACACAAAAAGTCGAGTAGGTCGAAACCCCTGTGGTTTCGACAATCTCTCACGAGACCGGCTCCCCTACGGTCCTGATTACTGCCATGCGTTAGGAACACGAGGCTCCTGACCCACTGCCCTACTCATCAGTAAATACCATACCGCGAGATGCGGTCACGCAAAGTATTACGGGAGATGCCAAGCGTCTCGGATGTCTTGACCTGGTTGCCGTTGAAATGCTTTAGGCAAGAGGAGATAACTGCCCGCTCAAAAGCAGACTCGAGAAAATGAAATATCTGTCCTGGTGAGCCGGCAATAAGTTTGGGCATGATTGGTTCAATGATCTTCTTAAAAGAGTCGGCGTAGTCGTCCTTGAGCACTGAGAGGTCAGCGCTGACCCTGCCGCTTTCCTCGGAGAAGATGGGAAAATCTTCAGGTTGCAGCGTATCGCTCTTGGCCATAACCAAAGCCGTGCGAACATTGTTCTCAAGCTCGCGGACATTGCCCGGCCAGTGATATTTCGTCAGCACCTGTATGGCTTTCTTCGAGGCGCTCTTGATCGGCCGGGACGACTGATCGCTGAACTTCCGACAGAAGTGCTCTACCAGGAGCGGGACGTCACTAAGCCGCTCTCGCAGTGGAGGAATGTAGATCGAGAACACCTTCAGTCGGTAAAACAGGTCGACTCGGAACGAACCCTCTTTCATACAGTGCACCAGAGACTTATTGGTAGCTGCAATGATGCGGACCTCAACGTTGATAGGCTCGTTTCCACCCACACGCTCAAACACTTTCTCCTGCAACACCCGCAGCAGCTTGGATTGCGTGAGCATTGACATATCGCCGATTTCATCAAGAAACAGCGTCCCCTTGTCGGCCTGCTCAAACTTGCCGATGCGCTTGAAGTACGCGCCTGTGAAAGAGCCTTTCTCATGTCCGAACAGTTCTGACTCAAGCAACGTTTCGTGTAGCGCCGCGCAGTTGACGGACAGAAAGGCGTTAGCCCGACGGTTGGAGTTGCGATGGATAGCCTGCGCCACCAGCTCCTTGCCGGTACCGGACTCACCAAAGATCAAAACCGCGGCATCGGTCTTGGCCACTTGCCCGATCAATTTAGCGATCTCTACAATCTCCGGCGACTTTCCAATGATCTCGTTGATACCATGCGCCTGAGTTTCCTCCAGAGGAAGGCGCTCGGGATGCTTGCTGATGGCGGCGTAACCGCACGCCTTATTCACCGCGTCGACAAGTTTCTCAACCTGGAATGGTTTTGTCAGATATTCAAAGGCTCCTTCACGCATCGCCTCGATAGCGTCTTCAGTCGAAACAAAGCCGGAAATGACAATCACCGGCAGGTTCCCGTTCACCTGCTTTATCTGCTTGAGAACATCAAGCCCGGACATACTGGGGAGATTGACATCGAGCATCACCAGGTCAAGGTCCCGGTTCTCGCTGACATATTGCTCCACTTCGCCACCATCGTCCAGGAATTGAAAGCTGAACTTATCCGTGTCAAAGAGGTTCGCCAGTGACTGCGAAAGATCCTTATCGTCATCTACCAACAGTATGTTTTTCATACCAGATAATACCCTCGGCCGTATGTCGTTATTATCGGCCGGTTTCTGGATTTATGTAGAGAGAAATTGGGAGGGCAGGGACTTGGGTCAAGGCTCATAGCCTCTTTTCAGACCATATGCACCTGTCATCCCGTACAGAGAAGTTCGACTGACCTGAAATAGATGTCTGGAGGTGTAAGTCAATAATCAGGTTTCTTCATCGATAAGGAAGCGGACCGCCGTACCCATCCAGAAGAAATTGAAAAAGATATCAACCACCAGACCGGCCAGAAGGAGCCAGTATACCAGCTCAGGCCTGAATTTCTCCACGATCCCCGAAGAATAACCGGCAATAATGGAAAGGAAAACCGGCACTACCATAATAATCAGCGACAGGAAAAAACAGGTAAAAGGATTCCGCACGAAAAGACGCAATCCGCGCTTCAGAGCTTTGAAAAAACTCTCTCTGTAGACCGCAACCCGTGGAAGAACAAAGAAAAACAGCGCCAGGATCATAACGTATGAAAAAGGTAGCACCACGAATTCGAAAGCCTGAATTCGCCGCGGTGAACCAGCCAGCCATGGCTCCAGCAGCGCCGGAAGCTCTCGGCTTACTAACAGTATCAAGCCGTTGATTAGCAGCCACCCAAACACAAGATGAATCCATGATGACAGAGTTGCCCTGAGCGTGGACCGTTCTTCCTTCGGAATATCAAGAAAACTGCCATAAAACATCAACGCTACGGCGCCCAGAACAGCCCCCTCAAGGATCAGGCCGAGATAGAACTTCGCCCAACCGAAGAAGTATGGCAGCAACATAAAATGGCCAGGATAATGGGTAAAGCCGACAGCTTGCTGACCGCCGAAGAGACCGGTCCAGAAACTGACACAAACATAAAACAGTGGTGAGAGGAAGTCATAGTGTGCATATAGAAGCAGCCAGTTGAGCAGGAAATAACCAAGCAGTAGCAACCAGACCCGCCCCCGCCCGAACTGTTTGAAGGTGTCAACAAACAAACCGACAAACAGGTTTACGCCTGCAACAATGTCCATTATGGAGACCTCTATGGAATCCCAACCATGTTCGATCCCGTAGACAGCCCATGTCCATCGAAGACGAAAATCCGGAAATAATATCCGGTGGCGTCTGCCAGCGCATAGCGGAAGGTTACCGCACTGCGGCCGGTTTCAACTGCAATCAGGGAATCCGCCGTGCTGACACTTCCGGTACTCCCTTTGTATAAGCGGTATGACGCAAAATCATCCTCGGTATCCTGCGTCCAAGTGAAGCTGACTGTGTCGGGGAGAAGCACTGCAACCAGCTCCACTGGCTCGGGAGGGTTGTTGACATTCAGCAACTCCTGCGCCGTAACCTGCACCGCTCTGTTGCCGGCGGCATCGGTAAAGGCCCCGGTGACGCTGCCATTGTTCACAGTGAAGTTGCCTGGAACCACCCAGTAGCCAGAATATATGCCGTCCCCGGCAACAAGGTCGCCCTCGGTGCCGTCGTCAAAGAGCGGCACGTTGCTCACACCGGCAAATGATACGCTCGCTTCTCCGTCAATCTCACCGGCGACTAGTCCAAATGTTATGGTATCACCCAATGAAAAGGTATCGCCCAGAGGGGCAAAAAAGACCGAATCAATCTTCGCTCGGGTGTCAAGAATGATATCATCCGATAGAAGCTCTCCCGTCTGGGACCCATCGACAAATTGTAGGCGGGCATAAACCGTCTTGACACCATCCCCGGCAGACAGCCGGAAACTCATCTGCATACCGACATAAGCGCTGAACACGGCACCTGTAAACGTTGAATCCTCTGACAGCATCACATGCGACGTAGCCTCTCCTGCAGTGTTTATCTGAACCTGAACATCACGAGCCCCAGTATATTCCCAATCATTCTGGATCACAATCGAGAGATACATGACTCCGGCCGATACAGCCTCCGACAGCTCACCTTCCAGGCCTGAATTCATAACCGCCGCCACCTTGAAGAAGTAACGTTGGTTTATCATCAACCCATCAAGAGTCATGCTGTACCCGGTGGTTGAGTCCTGCAAAGTGTAACTGGCTTCGGTCGAATCAGCAACATAGACACGAAACCAGGCAATACCTGCGCTGTCGTCAACCTCCCAATTGAGCGTAACTGAACCATTGTCAACCCGCGCCACCAGGTTGATGGGAACCGGGTCTGTCTCCGGTAAAGACCGCACAGGGTTACGTGAATCAACATAGCGACTGCAACCGCTGACTATCATCGCCAGCAGGATTATTGAAATCGGACGAATGCCTTTCACCACACCGCCATCTCCCTAAAACCGTTTGGAAACAGTCAGACCAACCTTACCCGGAGCGGCTGAGGGTCGTACCGACAATCCCTTAACCGACACATTTGCCTTTTCTTCTGGAAAGAAAAACAGAACATCAAGCAGATTAATTCCCCAAGTGGCGATAGCGGCACCAGTAGCGACTCTCCGACCATTCTCGGCATCATAGGCGTCATCCTGGGCTTTGTCCAACTCCCTCTTGAGGCGACGAAGATCCGTAATGTTGCCAGTTGTACTGAGTGAGTCATATTCACGCAGTTTCTCCTGGTAAAGATCATACTTGTCATCGAAGTCTGCGTCGGTGACGAAGTAGGCAATAATCGATCCAACCGCCAGAGTGCCGAAGAGATATCCTCTTGCCTTTCGGTCGGAATACTTCTGCCCCCAGCCGGGAATGAACAGAGATCGCACTGCTGCCTTGAATCGCGTCTTCGGAGACAAGCGTACGTTTATCTCCATCTGCCTGGTAGGATCCAGAACCACCCGAGTCGAGTACGACTCATAGCCGTGCTTCTTCAGTATCAGCTTGTAGTTTCCAATCAACGGATGACGAAACCGCACAGGGCTGACGCCGGAAACAACAACCTCTCCGGACAGCGTAACCTGGGCTCCTTCCGGATTGGAATGGATTATGACATCTCCTGATGTAGTCCCCTGCGCACTCGCCAGAAGCGGCACGCATGCTGCCATTAGGGCAGCCGTCAAACTCCTTTTCAACGCTATAGCCCTTTGTTGAACTTACCTGTTTATCTCGTTACTAGCACTATCGGAACAATATAACAATCATCCACTCAAGACAAGTTTTAATAAAAAAGGCCGTGATCCAAATACCACGGTCTTCCAAGATCGAAATGCTTTTCTGTCAGCTCCAGCTCAGCAGGCACCCTTCCCAGTGAAAACCACCACCACGGTTTTGAATAGTATCTTGATGTCTGCCCACAGTGACCAGTCCCGAATATACTCCAGATCCAGCTTCACTTTCTTCGCCACCGAAGCCAGCGACGTATCATACCCGTTCTCCACTTGGGCCAGGCCCGTCAGACCGGGTTTGACCGCCAAACGTCTATCATAATTGTCCACCTTCTCGGAAAGGTCCCGGACGAAATTGGGTCTCTCCGGTCGTGGCCCAACCAGAGACATGTCGCCTTTCAGCACATTGATGAACTGCGGGATTTCATCAAGGCGAGTTTTGCGGAGCATCCTTCCCATCCAGGTAATCCTGGAGTCGTTCTCAACTGCCCAAACCGGCCCGCTCTTCTTTTCGGCGTTGTGCATCATGGTCCGGAATTTGATTACATAGAATGGCCTGCCCAGCGCATCCTGCCGACGCTGATCTCGCATCCTTCGTTCCCCAGAGTCCGACTGCTGGCAGCAGCGACGGTTTCGCTTGCGCCGGTTAACGCCAACTCTCAACTGAGTATAGAATATGGGACCGGGGGAGTCGAGCCTGATTAGAATGGGCAAGACCACAAAGAAAGGAAGCGTGAGAATCAGCCCCACCACAACTCCAACAATATCAATTGACCGTTTGGCTAATCTGTTGACCACTGCCTTCATCTTTTCGGGCCTTGTGAGAGCGACTGGCACGGCAAAAATGAACGTTAAAGACATAGCAAGGAATAACACACCTCGGATGTGTTCGCAATAGAAATATCTCAACTGCTCAAGAAAACTTAGAGCCGCCGCTGAGGGAGTTGCCGGTACAGTTACTTCAGCACCGGAGGCAACACCATAACTGAGTTGTTCACGGGGCAGGACAACAGCGTTTTCGCTACTGTAATTGACTCGACTATTCGGTCTACCGTTCATTGCTCTCTAAAATTCTGCACACTGATGACACATAAAGCATGTATTGGAGCAAAAGGTCTGCCAGAATCTTAATTGCGGAGTAAATGGAGGAGATTATACCCCATTAGCCCCACAGTCCTTTACATATCAATCAGATAGCCGCCCTCGTCACCCAATCGTCAATCATTTTTTCTAACATCGCTTCCCAGCAAGGCGAAAAACCTATGAATCCTAGTACCTACCGCTTCAGAATAGTTGCAAGTGATTGCGCAGGTGGGTGCTACCCCTATACAGTCTAAAAAGCTGATCGTGGCACCTGTTTGGCCGGATCGGGAACCCGGATATTGCGAGGGTTCCCCTGTTTAGCTTACCAGAAGATACTATCGTCGCAGCCGCGTGGCTTAGACCAGTCGTGGGCGGGCTTCATTCCAAAAATGAAATCGCTATTCGCTAACTCAGCGTAGTGGCGGGCCTTGTGTCCGCCAATGACGGGGTGGAATATAAGCCCTTACCTTACGTGGAACCAAATGGTCACCTTGCGGAATAACCTCATAGCTCGTCCCACATCACAAAACCAAGAGCATCCTGAGGACTGAAAGCGATGGCGACGTAACACGTGGCTTTTTTAGATTATGCAGCTTATCTAAGTGAAGAGATCAGATCATCTCTGGTTGAACCTCAGCACTAACGACAGCCGGTGAAGGGTCTCTGGTGTGTATTGCTCCTTTGGGGTAAACGCATAGTGGATCTCTCCCCAGGCGAATTGCACACCTGCTCCCATCGAAATACCCGACCCAAACGAACGGTCCTGCTGATCGGGGAAATAGCTGTATCCGGTGCGCAGGAAATACTGATCGCCGAAGTTCACCTCGAAGCCGTTGCGTACAACAGCCCCACCGTAGGCTTTTTTCTCAAATTCTAAGGAGGTCACAAATGATTCGAAAAAGGGATAGACAGCAATTCCGAAGCGAGCTGTCGTGGGCAGCCGTTCCTTCACACCATCAAAGCTCATGTCGGAACCGACGTTGGCGACAACGGCAGCCAGAGTAAGGCGGTCAATCTGATATTTCAGGCCCAGGTCCACAGCAAAAGCTGAGGCGTTCAGGTCGTCAAGCTTCTGGCTTATAAATTTGCCACTCAGCCCAATCGATAGATTGTGACCGGCACTCATACCGACAGACAGCGCACCGCACAAATCGTAAGCGGTAATCTCGTCGGTGGTCATTCCATTTACATCGTAGCCGTTAATCTGTCCATAATTGAGATACGTCACCGAGGCGGCCAAGGCTGTTCTGTCAGAAATCTGATAAGCAACTGCCCCATGCTCCAGCGTGATATCCTGGAACCAGGAGAAATGGCCAAGCACGACTTCACCGCCTTCTACGTCGGCAAGACCAGCCGGATTCCAGTAGGATGCGCTGGCGCCATCGGAAATCGCCGTGTAGGCGCCACCCATACCCGCCGCCTTGGCCCCAATCCCTATTGACAGAAAGTCTGCGGCTGTCCGACCGGCATCTGAAGCGGCAACCGACACTTCCCCAAATAACGCCACCACGATTATCAAGAGGATCCAGCCAAGGATTATCCGCCTTAGGACCCGATATCGCATCTCTACCCCTTTCGAGTCAGAAAACTCGAAGGCTACAAGGGCAAGTCAAGTGCCGGTGCAGGCAGCATTTTAGATTCCAGCCGGGTTTCTCTACAGAAGAACTGCCCTGCTTATAAGTTGTTGCTACACCACCCATTACAGGTTACAGACAAGGGTCGAAAAGCAAGTTGACTGCTATCACCGTATGACCTGTTAAATACCGGCTACTTCATCCTGCTCGCTAACCGAACATCCATTTCCAATCGTGTGCCCCAATCTTACCTAATAAGCCACCCCACAAGGGATTACAGGCACATGTTCAAGATTGTGACGCCTTCGCCATATTGCGAGAAAGCTGATCAGCCTCTAAGCCGAGCAAACGTACATTCTCCACAATGCCTGCGCTGATTTTATCCCTCAGGCAACCGACTGTCAACAAAAAACTTCCTATTGTGAGAAAATTATTCCGCCGCGTAACTACTCATTACGCCTGCACTTAGAGCGACAAAAGGCTGGGCTACTCAAAGATACCCCCAAACTTAGAATAATAAGAAATTCTTTCCCCATAGTAAAGAGAGAAAATCACAAAATCCGCATGGAATGCGGAAAAAATCATGCGCGTGGCAATCAGGCAAGCCCAGCGACTCCTGCATCCAATGAACTTAATACGGATATCCATAGTGGTGGACCTTGCGCCTATCAATGACGGAGTAAGAGACAACCCCTTACCCTGTGCGGAACTGAGTGGTCACTCTGTGATAAAGCCTCTATTCGACAGATGTACCTCGTGTGGCTTCGACGTTTTCCTGGTTGCTAAAACGCGAGATTCTTGAACTACAAGGCCCGCTCGTTGGGTACCCCCAGCAGCCGAAGTTCATCCAATACCTCGTTCCGTTCCAAGACAAAAGTGAAAGAGTCCGCTTTCACAGGAAGCCACTGAACAAATCGGCTGCGTATTGAGTCTCTAATCTGTAAGCAATGTAGGTGTAACCATGGTGCCGGTCGGTAGAACGTTACTCAACCGGGATAAAAATCTTCTTTTTTATGTTGACCCTGTTGAGGGCATCGATTAGATTTTGTTTCACTGTAACACAGAATTTGATGAAAAAAACTTTTCCATAGTGGAGGATATGAAGTACATGAAAAGGATTGGCTTACTTCTTATTATCGGTATGTTGGCAGTTGTGCTTATCAACATGTCATGTGGTGGGCCAAAGGAAAAAGGCGAGGAGATACTGGTCGACACCACGCCGCCGCCCCCGGTCGATACGACACCGGTCGTAAAGGAAGAACCCCCGCCTCCACCCCCGCCAAAGCTTAGAGAGTCCCAGTTCGCAACGGTGTATTTTGACTTCGACAAGTTCAATCTGCGTACTGATGCCAGGACCGCTCTGGACCGTAACTACGAGTTGCTGCAGGAGTTCTTGAGCGCTATAATCAAGATTGAAGGACACTGTGACGAGCGCGGAACAATTGAGTACAACCTTTCCCTGGGAGAAAAGCGAGCTAAAGCCGCGCAGGATTACTTGATCGGGCTGGGGATCGCTCCCAACCGAATATCCATTATTAGCTACGGGAAAGAGCGTCCGGTGGATCCGGACCACAATGAGGCGGCTTGGGCAAAAAACCGACGGTGTGAATTCCGGGTAATCTCCCAATAACAAGCTCAGTTGGGGATACACCATGTCAACCCGAAAAAAGAGCATCCTGACCGCCATTTTGTCAATGGCGGTTTTGTATATCAGTCTCGTGCTATCCGGCTGCGCTACTCCGCGCATGATAAATGAAGTCAAGGCGCAGATACGAGAGGTCAAATCACAAAACCGCCAGACGCAGCAGATGGTAGCCCGGATGGATTCGGTCATAGTCGAAGGCGCTGAGGCGGACAAGCGACTGCGCAACGATATGTCAGTGACCATCGCTGATCTTCAACAGCAAATTGCAGCGCTTCTTGAAAACTACAACGACCTTATGCAGCGGATCGAGAGGTTTGACCAACAACAGACTTTTCGCAGCAGCATAAAAAGCTCGCCCGGTGCTCAACAAGAATCGCCGACTGGCACAGTAGCCGAGGAACCTTCGTCCGCTGATTGCAATGACATGTATGACGAGGCCTTTATCCTTGTTCGCCAAGGAGAATATGCAAAGGCAATTGAAGGATTTCGTAAGTTTCTGAGGCAGTGCGAGAAACATGAATTGGTTGAAAATGCTTACTACTGGGTCGGTGAATGTTACTATTCGTTAGAACAATATGACCAGGCCATACAGGAATTTGAGTACCTGATCAGCCATTACAAGAGTTCCGTCAACGCCAGTCGCGCTTTGTACAAGCTGGGTCGCTCCAAGCAGGAACTAGGTAAGAACAACGAAGCCAAAAAAGTCTTCCGGCAGCTCATCGATGACTACCCCGGAACACTGGAAGCGGAGCAGGCCAAAGAGCGACTGAAAGACCTGAAATGACATGGCCCTCGAAGCCCTGAAGGTGCGGATTTCAACCCCGACTGAGCCCATCATGCCCGGCCGGGGTTTTTACCAGCTTGAAGAAGATTCGTTATATGTGCAAATCGGGTCCTTCTCAAAGAAACGCCGTTTCTTTTCTTACCTTGAATCGGATACCGTCAGGTTTGATCTCGATAAAGAGGGACGGCTTATTTTCATCGAAGTTGCCGTGGCACGCTGCCATTGGAAAATTGCCCCACGGCTGAAACCACCTGCAGTTGTGGAAGCAGCAGATATTCGGTGGCTGGATTTCCGGAAGAAGATCATCAATCCTGTTCTGACGAGCACCCACAACAAGACTCTCTTACTGCTTAGGTTTGTAAACACAACGCAACTGCGCAACTACTACCTGGCAGAGACTGTAATGGCCCAAGTTGATACAAACAACAGGCTGGCCGCCGTATGGATCACCGACATTGTTGACGACCTGGCAGGAAAGGAAATCGCTGCTTTCAGGAAAATGATACGGGGTGAGTCGGTTCCCTTCAGTTGATTGAGACCCTCGCACTCTTTCATACCAGCTCGTCAGGTCATACCCACATTTGGTGGATAAGACCTAACGAAACACTGTCTTGAGACAGCTTCCTTCGGTTTCCGCCTTACTCTGCTTAGGAGGCATGCTCTCGAAGGTTGACAGAAGCCTCAGACAAATCTTTATTATTGTTATGCCGAAGCCGCCCGACAAAGTAGTTGCAGAACACGAAAAGCTCAAAAGCAAGATAAACCACCACAACAGGCTTTACCACGTTGAGGACAACCCGACAATCTCCGATGCAGAATACGACCGTCTTTTTGACCGCCTGTTGGAAATCGAGAAACAGTACCCACAGATTGTGACCCCCGACTCACCCAGCCAACGGGTTGGCTTTGCTCCCTCAAAGAAATTTGAACCGACGCCGCACCGCCTACCGATGCTGTCGCTTCAGAAAGTAACCACAGTTGAGGAATTCGAGTCATTCGATCGCCGTGTCCGTGAAGGCTTGGAAAAAACAGCAGCAATAGAATATGTAACCGAACCGAAGCTCGATGGCCTGGCTGTCGAGCTGGTATATGAGAATGGGCTTCTTGCCAAAGGGTCGACTCGAGGTGACGGCTTTACCGGCGAAGATATCACCCCCAATCTCAAAACAGTCAAAAACATCCCCCTCAAGCTTTCAGATGAGACCGCCAGGGCATATCCTCTCCTGGAAGTGCGAGGTGAGATTATTATGCGTCTGTCGGCCTTCCTGAAACTCAACCGGCAGCTCGAAGAAAAAAACTTCACCCCGTTAGCCAACCCGCGCAACGGAGCTGCGGGTTCCCTCAGGCAACTTGATTCATCCATTACCGCCTCCCGTCCGCTTATCTTTTATGCCTATGGCATATCCGAGACAAGACTAAAGGGCCTCGACCGACAGAGCGCAGCTATAGATTTCCTGAAAAACGAAGGCTTTCTGGTCAACGATCGCATCTGGACGGTGCCGGGAGTTGAGGGAGTAAAGGCTGAATTTGCCGCCTTAACCAGCATTCGCCCTGAGCTGGACTACGGGATTGACGGCATGGTGGTAAAGGTCAATCGATTCATCGACCAGGAAGTACTTGGGCAGATATCCCGTGCCCCGCGTTGGGCCATCGCCTGGAAATTTGCCGCCGAGCAGGCCGAGACAGTTGTCAATGGTGTGGAATTCTCCGTTGGACGGACGGGTGTCATAACACCGGTAGCCAAGCTCAAACCTGTCAGACTGTCCGGAGTCACTGTCTCCAACGCTTCACTGCACAATGAGGACGAAGTTAATCGGCTTGATGTTCGGATTGGCGATACCGTAACGGTTCAGCGCGCCGGTGATGTCATTCCTGAGGTGGTCGCTGTAGTAGTTGAACAACGGCCAGAAAGAGCTGCAAGGATCAAGTTCCCCAGCCGTTGCCCTTCCTGTGGGGAGCCCCTTGTTCGTCCCGAAGGCGAAGCTGCTCACCGGTGTGTAAACGCTGCCTGTCCGGCCCAGGTGGAAAGACGGCTGTTTCACTTCGCTTCCAAGGGAGGCTTTGATATCGAGGGTCTGGGTGGCAAACTGGCGCGCCAGTTGATTGAACAAAACCTGGTAGAAGACCCGGCGGATTTGTTCTTTTTGACAAAGATGCAGCTTTTGCCGCTGGAGTTGATGGCCGATAAGAAAGCCCAGAACCTGCTTGACGCCACCGATCGCTCACGAGCCACCGATCTACCGAGGATCATCTACGCGCTCGGTATTATCGGCGTCGGGGAGGCAGCTGCGAAACTCCTGGCCGAGCGGTTTGGTTCCTTTGAGAAGCTCGAGAATGCTTCTGCCTTAGAGTTGGAAGAGATCGAAGGCGTAGGACCGGTTATCGCCCGTAATATCCGCGACTTCCTTGATAACGAAGGAAATCGTCGGATGCTGAAGAAAATGCGTCAAGCGGGTGTTGCTTTTCTAATTTATAAAAAAACCGCCTCTGGCGGCCTTAACGGCAAGACCTTTGTCATCACGGGTACCCTCTCCAGACCGCGCAATCATTTCAAAAACCTGATTGAGCAACAAGGCGGCAAGGTGTCCGGCTCCGTCTCCTCCCGAACTGACTATCTCCTCTGCGGTATCGACGCCGGCTCGAAGCTGGACAAGGCAAGGAAGCTGGGAATTGATATCATCGACGAAGACAAACTTGACGAATTGTTGTCAGGTTAGCCATGTAGACACTGTGGTCGGCAAATCCGTGTGGCCGGCAGATGCCCACATCTGCCGCTCTTTTTTTGTTAGGTCAGGTCTTGGCTCGACAAAGGTCCACCTTTGGCAGGTCTCGGAGAGACCTGCCCTACAACTACAACTGACATCTGCAAAAAAGAGAAAGCGGTCTTAAACCGCCTTCCTTATTGCTTAGCGGTTATCTCTTTCTCAAGGTTGCTGATGGCCCTAGTCAGTTTGTCAAGCTTGCCCTCAAGCTTCTTCAGATCACTGCGAGTAACAAGCTTGTATTCTTTCACTTCCTTGGCCAGCCTGGAGACCTGCTTTTGGGCCTTAGAGGCCTCTTTGTAAATCTTATCGCGCACCCCGGCGGTCGATTTGTCGGCTCTGTCAAGTAACTCCATAATAGCCTTCTTACGATCGGACTTGTCAAGCTCACCCTTCTTGATCAGCTCGTCAATGATCTTTTCCGCCTTAGCCTTGGTAACCTGGATGGCTCCAATCGAGGCCAGAATAGTGTTTTTGAGAATAGACATGGACTTCGCACCTCCTAACTCAATGATTTTCGTGAAAAGCTCTTTTGATTCCTTAACATCTTCCCATGAATTGGCTTCGGCAAGAACTACCTTTCCCAGAACAACCAGTGTAATATCCTTGCCGGTGGCCGAGTCAACAACTCTTATTTCAATCCCTTCTTTGATGAGCGATGCCAGATCAGCCTGTGTCAGTGTCTGACTGGCCTCGGTGTCATAGAGGCGACGGTTACTGTATCTCTTAATTAGTCTCATAGCATATTTTTAGTATAGTGCATCGCACAATAATTGTCAACAAAAAAAACCTCCGGCCGACATAGAACTGCTACCATTTTCCAGTAGATGACAGGACAATGCTGACTATTTCAAGAAGCCTTTCACAAGAGAACGGTTTCTTTATAAACAGATCTCCACCCGATTTAAACGACCGCCCCATATCGTCGCCACGGTCCTTGCCGGTGAGAAATATTATCGGGGTATGGGCAAATTCGGGATCACCCTTCAGCTCCTGGCAGATGTCGTAGCCGTCCATGTCGGGCATCATGATATCCAGCAAAATAACATCCGGTTTGAAGCGGCGAGCTTTTTCGACAGCATTCTTCGGGGAGTTTTCAACCAAAACCTGATAATCGGCCTCGCTCAAGAACGTCTGGACTATGTCCGTAATCTCAGACTCGTCATCGATAACGAGGACTTTAGCGCCGCCTATCCTAATTTTATACGACATTGGTTTGCCCTATCAGTCTGATCCTTCGATTCAGGTCCCCTTACAGCGCCGATCACAGTACTCTTGTCGGTCTAAATGGAGCGATTCTTAAGTGCTATCAATATCATTCGCCCAGTGACTGCATCACCAGTGCCACCAGGTCCCGAAGCTGTTTCCCAGAAAACGGCTTGCGGACAAATGAAACGCCCCCCTTGGCAAAAGCCATCCCGCCATCTTCCGTGGCCGACTTTCCGGTCAGAAAAATAATCGGCACATCTTTTAGCGCGGGAATCTGTTTCAACGATTCAGCAGCCTGGTATCCGTCCATACCGGGCATGGTGATATCCATAATTACCAGGTCAGGGTTGACCTGGGAAGCCAGATTTACCCCCTCCACTCCATCGTGGGCCACGTGCACTTGATACCCATCTTTTGAAAGCACCGCCTGGATAGAGCCCGTGACGGCCACTTCATCATCAATAACCAGTATTTTCCCTGCTTTGGAAGAGATATCCTGGCCCATATGATTATTCCCTCTGTGTACACATAATCGCAGCCCCTCTTCCGGGCATCAGATCCGATCTTTATATGCTTATCGTCTTTGCTCGAGGAAAACTTAGCCGAAATCTTACCTTCGGCTAACGTCCGCTTCCAGAGAGTACCAAGGCACAGTTAGGAAGGACCCAATTTTAATTGCGGCAGACCGGCGAAAGCTCTATCTATAAGGGATGAAAGACCCTGGTGACATCCGTTATATCGCCCGAAACCGCAAGGCCAGATATGACTATCAGATAATAAGCCGCCTTGAGGCCGGGATTGAGTTAAAAGGAAGTGAAGTAAAGGCAATCCGCGAAGGGAAGGTCAATCTGTCCGATGCTTACGCCGTTGTCGAGAACGGGGAAGTGATTTTGAAGAACCTGCGTATCTCCCCCTACAAAATGGCCCAGGAGAATCCCGATCCCTTGCGGCCTCGCCGCCTGCTTGTTCACAAACGTGAGATTCGCAAGCTGTTTATCCAGACCGAACAGAAAGGACTGACGCTTATCCCACTCTCCATATACTTCAATGGGAAAGTGGCTAAGATTGAACTGGCCGTGGCGGCCGGGCGTAGAAAATACGATAAACGTCAGGCCATCGCCAAAGCCGAGGCTGACAGAAGAATCAAACGAGCTACCCATAGAGAGTATTAGGTGTCTGGGAGTATGCGCCGCTTATACCTTCCCATATTGCTTTGCCTGCTGGCTGGCGGACTGCCTCTGTCGGCCGCCCACCCCAAAACGATCAACGTGTCCATTTCAGGCGGCGTCGAGACCATTGAGTCTTTCCAGCAAGATAAGATCACTTACATATCATTCTCGGAGCTGGTGGAAATCCTTGGCGGATCCCTTGATTGGGAAATCGTGGGGCATCAAATCGGCTATGTCGCGGACACACAGCATTTTGTTTTCGTTATCGGTTCACCCTTCTTCAGACGCAACGACAGCACCTATAACCTGACTTTCCCCGCAGTTTACCGCCAAGGGAAGCTTTTCCTGCCGGCGAAAACATTTGTTCCCTTCCTCGACCACAGTTTCCCGCAGAAGATCACCTGGAGCAAAGACTCAGAAACACTGCGTATCGACTCCGAGTATTTCAATGTCACCGACCTGTCCATCTCCGCGAAAGCCAACGGCCTTTTGATTGAAGTATTTCTCACCAGTTCTCTTTCCTACGATGTATTCGTCACCGAGGGTAACTGGCTCAATATCTCGATACGGGACGGCCGCCTTAACAGCCGCAGGATTCTCTCGCGCCAAAATCGCCGGTACATGTACAACCTGAAAACCTACCAGGCTGCAGGTTCGGCACAGATCTCCGTCCGGCTGAGGAAGAACATAGAGAAATGGCACCACAAGCTGGCTTACGATCCGCCCCGTATACAGATCTCTATTGCCGACGTTGATTTCAAACTCGATACTCTTGGCGCGCCCCAGAAGGTCGGGCCGGACGATAAAATTGACGTTATCGTCATCGATCCGGGCCACGGCGGGAGCGATTACGGCGCCATCGGCCCGTGCGGCACACGAGAAAAGGACGTCGTACTGCGCATCGCCAAGGAACTGGCCAAGTTGATCCGCAAGGATAAGCAGTTCAAGGTCGTTATGACGCGTGACCGCGACAAAACCGTTACGCTCCAGCAAAGAGCCGACATCGCCAACAATGCCAGCGCTGACTTATTTATTTCCATCCATGCCAACGCCTCTGTCAAACGACATGTGCGGGGATGGAATGTCTTTTTCCTCGCTCCGGCGAAAAATGACTCAGCCAGAGCGGTGGCGCAGTTTGAAAACAGCTTTTTCATGCGTGAGCAGACAACCTTCGAGGCGCATCAAGGGAATCAAGATGAGGAGGGGCCTGACAACCCCGTGCTGAGTATCCTCAACGAAATGATCATGACGGAATTCCAAACCGAGTCTCATGACTTTGCCATGATGGTTGATCGCGAGTTTCGCCGCTCGTTGAAGATTCCTGCGCGTGGCGTCGACCAGGCGGGGTTCTTCGTGCTCAACATGGTGTTCACACCGTCAGTGCTGGTAGAGAGCGGATTCATCTCCAACAAGAACGAGGAGAAATTGCTCAAAAGCGACAAGTATCAAAAGAAGGTCGCTCAAGCGACCTACAAAGCGATCAAGAGGTTTAAAGCCAAGTATGAGTAGGCAGATAAATCTACAGTTGTTTAAGGAATTCTAAGTAGAGAATAAGATGATAGAACAAGCTCCAATCGGCATCTTTGATTCAGGCGTGGGAGGGCTGACCGTCGCCCGCCAGATATTCGAGATTCTCCCCCACGAAGATGTCATCTATTTCGGCGATGTCGGCCGCTATCCTTATGGCGGGCGCTCCAAAGAAATCATCACCCGGTTTACAGTGCAGGACATAACTTTTCTGCTGGAACACAAAGTCAAGTTCATTATTTGCGCTTGCAATACAGCTTCATCGGTGGCGTTAGACGACGTCAAGGACGACTACGAGGTTGAAATGATCGGCGTGATCGAACCGGGTGCACAAGCAGCGGTTGAGCGCACGACATCCGGTCGGATCGGCATTATTGGAACCGATGCCACTATCGATTCCAACGCTTACGCTCGTATCATTCGGGCTCTCGATCCCCAAGTTAAGGTCTTCTCCCTGGCTTGCCCGCTGTTTGTCCCGCTGGCCGAGGAGGGGTATATCGACAAGGAAGCCACTTACCTGATTGCGCGTGATTACCTTCAAACGATGCACGATGTCAAGGTCGACACCCTGGTGCTGGGCTGCACTCACTACCCGCTCTTGAAGCATATCATTGGCGATGTTATGGGTGACAGTGTTACTCTCATCGACAGCGGAGAAGAGACGGCAAGAGTGGCGTATGGGCGATTAACGAAACGCAGTTTACTTAATCCCCAGATGTCGCAACATCCCGGCCCGGTGGGCGAGCACAAGTTCTTCGTCAGTGACGTCCCCGAAAAGTTCTCGCAACTGGCCACGCGCTTTTTAGGCGAGGTTATTGACAGGGTTACAAGGGTAGATATAAGTGGGTATTAGGAAAGTGGATGTGTTGTTATGGTTCGACTTCGCTCACCATGACATTCTCGTGGACAGTGGACGTGTTCATCCGCCGTCTGAAGTGCAAAGTCACAGGATGCGGCAGACAGGGGTAGGTTATCCAAAAAGACAGTTCTCAAGGTTACTGAGGAATCAAGACCAATAGTGATACCAGCTGCAACGAGATCTGTCATTCCTGCGAAAGCAGGAATCCATGAGAAGCAATAAGAAGTATACAAGCATGATACGGGCGGTTAGATAGAAACAACAAGGGAAATGGATTCCCGTTTTCACGGGAATGACGAAGTCGCTCTCTTTCCCTTATTCGGAGCTTATGGGGTGGCCTCGGGACGTCCGCCGAGCACGAGATTTGACCTCGCGTAGCGGCGGGGTTTACCTCCGCCGACCGACAAAATAAAATAGATTAGGTGACACCCATGCAACTCGTCCTCGCAACTAACAATGAAAACAAGATTCGGGAGATCAGGCATCTCCTCGATGACCTGCCGGTGACTGTCCTGACAAGGGATGATTTTCTCGAATTTCCTAACGTTGAGGAAACCGGCGCTACTTTTGAAGAAAACGCCAGGCTCAAAGCAAACGCCATTGCGAAGTTCTGTGACCTACCTACACTTGCCGACGACAGCGGCCTCGAAGTAGATGCTCTGAACGGCGCACCGGGTATCTATTCTTCACGATACGCCGGAGAGAATGCAACCTATGCTGAGAACAACCGCAAGCTGCTTAAACAACTGCAGGGCATGCCACATGAAAAGAGAACGGCGCGCTTCCGCTGCGTTATTGCGATTGACTGGGCTGACGGCGCTACTGAGATTGCGGAAGGCGTGGCGGAAGGATATATTATGGAAGACAGCACCGGAATAAAGGGCTTCGGCTATGATCCGGTCTTTTTCTATCCCCCCAATGGCAAACGATTTTCCGAGATAACACTTGAGGAAAAGAATCTCGTCTCTCACCGCGGCCAGGCTTTACAGAAAGCGCGGGATGTGATTATCGAGCGGCTGAATAGGACGCGAGCGGGATAGCAGCTCGAATCTATGCTTTACTAGAGGTACAGTCAGGAACTCTGGATCCGAAACCAATCACGAACAGCTAGTTTCAAGCGTAGCAACTCGTCTTCCTGCAAGAGGCAACTATGAGCAATTACGTTCCGAATCTTATTGAACCCAGTGAGTGCCCTATTGACAGACTGAGGGCTTCTAAGCGTATCAGAGAAATCAACCCAGTTGGAGGTCATGATGGCTGCCAATTCGCCAAGGAATGTATAGTCTAGTGGATCAGTCGATCGAATTGTCGCTGTTCCAGTTTTTTCATCTTCCTGTCTATTCTTAACGTCCCTTTGAATCGGATCAGGTACTTTTTCTGACCACCAATCATCTCCATGAATCTCGCTCATTCGGTCACTTATGAATCGCCGGATGGAGTTTTCCAAGCAAAAGTAGACCTTGTAAAACTCCGACATAAATTCGGCATCACGCACAACCTCACTTTCGAATAAGTCGAACTCTACTAATCCTTTGGAGTGTTCAAGGGTAGCTCGGTGACCCAATGGAATCCCCTCTTCTTCTAGCCGCAAGAGTTCACTTTCTAGCTGAAGATTCCTGATTCCGAATTCGCGTACGGCACTCGGGCCTCGCTCTGGCTTATTCACTTAGCAAGTGCTCCTTCAAACTCTTGAATATCGCGTTAAAGACTTCAATGTTAGTTGTTGGTGGTAAATTGAGATTTATCGTGTAGGCAAGGCCAAGGCGACTGTCTATCGACTTACCCTTGGTAGGTTTCTCGGGTTTCTCTTCTGCCTTTCCTTTTTCAGCATCCTTCTCTGCACCTTTGTCGTTTTCCGGCTTAGCTCCCTCAAACTCAGCCATCCTGCACAATTCGTCAAATGTCCCAGCGACAGATGCAACCGTGACTGAACCTTCCTTTGCTCCTGTTCGGGTTCTCACTTTTTCTTCAACATCATCCCGAGACAGTTTGTAAGCGAACTCATTCGACAAAAAGAGATCCTTGTATGCCCTCTTGATAGCTCTCGCAAGGACGGCTGGGCCATGAACTTTGTGTCGGAAGTCTTTATAATCTTGCGTTGGGACACCATCCTGAGTGAGTAAGCCTAGACCCTTCAACAATGATATGATTGCTTTGTCGCTCGAGGACTTGAATTCCAGATAAGTTTCAAGAAAATCATATGTGAACCTATCAGGTACCTCAGCTGAGCGAATAGCGTCAAAGATAGCTCTGATCTTGCCGTACGCATTCATATAGGGCGGATATTTCGCCATGATTTGAACCCTCCATTGTGCTTCAACCACCTCTTTGCTTGAAGCAACTGCTAAGCTGCCTTAAAGTCAAGAGGATTTACAGCATCTCACAATTTCCCCGCCACCGCTTCGGCGACCTCTAACGTCGTGTTGTTGCCGCCCATGTCGTAGGTGCGGACTTTGCCCTCTCGAATGACCTCTGCAATTGCATTCTCCAATGAAAGCGACTTGTCGCCCTCGTCAAGCCAGTCGAGCATCAATTTGACAGAAATAAGCATCGCCATCGGGTTGACTTTGTACTGGCCGGCATATTTGGGTGCAGAGCCGTGTGTCGGTTCAAAGACAGCGTAGTCATCGCCAATGTTACCAGACGCAGCAAACCCCAACCCGCCGACAAGCTGCGCACAGAGGTCACTGACGATGTCGCCAAACATGTTCGTGGTCACCAGCACTGAGTAGTCAAGCGGGTTCTTTACCAACCACATGCACATAGCGTCGATGTTCGTCTCCCACAGCTCAATGCCGGGATACATCCTCGCAATCTCTCGAGCCGTGCGCACCATCAGGCCGGACGTCTCCCTGATAACATTGGGCTTCTCGACAACAGTCACAGACTTGCGACCGTTCTTCTTCGCGAATTCAAAGGCATCCATAACAATGTCGCGACAACCCTTCTTGGTGTTGATACGCAATGAAACGGCAATCTCGTCACTGGGAACAGCGTCAAAGCGAGCCATCTTCTTGTTGTTCTTTCTTACGGCGTCGCGGACTTCATCCGGCAACGGGAAAAACTCCACGCCAGAGTACAAATCCTCGGTGTTTTCACGGAAAACGACAATATCGATGCCGTCCTTGTAGTTAAGCGGATTTCCTGAGTACGCCTTGCAGGGACGAAGATTGGTGCGTAGGTTGAACTCCTGACGCAGCCGTACAATCGGCGAGGAGTAGATATGCCCTTTCCCCTGCAACCCCGGGATCAACTCACGTTCGGCTTCTTCTTTGGGCTTGGAAGTAATAGCGCCAAACAAAGCACAGTCAGTGTTCTTGAGAAGTTCGACAGTGCGGTTCGGCAGGGGGTTGGCTTCGGTGCGCCAAAACTCCCAGCCGATATCGCCGGGAATATACCCAGCGTCAAGACCTATCTTATCCAGCACTATCCTTGCTGCTTCCATGACATCGTTGCCGACCCCGTCGCCAGGAAGCCAGGCAATCTTGTACTTAGGCATACTGAATCACTCCCTTATTGTTTAGAGACTGAAGGTGAAATTGAACATGTGGGAAGAACCAAGGTTCCCTGAGAACGGCACAAATGCATAACCAACCGTCATGTTTCGTTTTGTGAACGACGCCCCGGCAGTGAAGTTCTTGGTGTCATAGTTGAACATATATCCTGCGCGGAGCGCCAGTAGCTCATGCGGGCGGGACTCAGCGCCGAGATGCAGATGGAACTTGTCATCGGCGATTACCAGATCAAGTGCCCCAAGATATGAACTGTACCGGTAGGAGCCGCCAAGTCGGTAGGTTGTCGGAAGCGATATGTCTCGTGAGCCCCGAAGACCCCGTTTCTCCAGGTAAAAATCCGAACCGATATTTGTGACGGAAGCGCCGATGTTTACATCATCTGTGGGGGACGCCAGCAAACCGACATCCACGTTAAAAGCGGAACCCCGCCAGGCTTCAATCTTCTCAATAAACCACCCTGCCGAAAAACCAGCGGCAACTCTCTCGGAGATTTGATACGCCAACCCTCCCTTGAACGACACGTCGTGAACATCAAACAGACCGTACGGCTCGGTAGTGGGAGACAGACGACCCTCCAGCTCGTCTACGGCTGCGAAACGTATGCCTCCATGTATGTAGATGCGCGGCGCCATGTTTGCTGCAAAGTAGCCCGACTCCATGCGGATTCTTTCCCAGAAAAACGTGTGTCCAAAGGAAGCGGTGAATTTGTCGACACCAGTGGCGCCAGCCGGGTTGTAAACAGTGGCGTTCGGGTCACCACTGATAGAAACAAACGCCCCGGCCATACCTGCCGCACGGGCGCTGTGATCATTTTTGAGCATAGATAATCCGTCACCGGCGCTGGCGGTACCTGATAGTACAAGACCAACTGCTGCAACAAAACAGATTCTTATAAAGCTGTGCATCGTGTATCAGCCTCTAAAACAGGAAGTCAAACGAAAAGATATGTTCGGATCCTTCATCAACCTTGTCCGTTGAAAAGGCGTAATCTACAGCCAGAGTATGCTTGCCTATCTCCAGGACATAGCCGGTGCCAACCGTGAACCGACCGTCCGAGAAGCCTCCCCTGAGAGCAAACTCAGGAGCAATCAGATACTCTGCTCCAGCGCATAAAGACGGGTCCTGCTTTACGTTTTTTCGAACGTCCGTCGCCACAAGCAACTTACGCTGAAAAAAGCGCGCTGAGCCTCCCAGGCCGACTTCAAGCGGCACGGCATCATCCTGATCGGTACTCAGTGCAGCGGGATCTCTGAATTCGGCAATATAGTTATGGTTATTCCAGCGATATTCCGCAGCAACGTGTTTTACCACCAATCCCAACCGCATATCCTGCACCGGTAGGAGGTCCCTGCTCTCACGGCTGAAAAACTGACCGATGTACAGCATAACTCCGAGATCGAGGCTGATAGAAAATGCGGTCATCTCCGCAAAAGTGGCATGTAGGTAACTCGCCTTGAGTCCCGCCGACAGGTAATCTTCGAACCTCTTGGCAAAAAGCGCGCTAAAGGCATGATTATTGAAGCTAAGCGTTCGTCCGAGATCAGTTCCGTTTTGATCCCGCACGGTGACGTCCCCCGATCCCGCATATAACCAGTTGACGCCGATCGCCGACTCACCCCGGGCGGGAAACATGACCGTTACGTACCCCAGAGACCGGTCCAGCGCCAGTACCCGATATGAGGAACCGAACAAGGGTCTTTTCAGATCGGTAAGACCGGCAGGATTAAAAAGCGGACCAGCGCCGTCATCGGAGACAGCCAGGTAGGCACCACCCATAGCGGTCGGACGCGCTCCAACCGGAATCTGGAAAAAGGAACCCGCATAGCCGCCGTTGCCGTCAGCCGCCAGAATGGTTAAGCCGAACATAAAGATAAGTACGACTGATCTACAAATATGGCGCAGCATCACCCTCTCCTCACGGTATCACCGCCAGTTTTCCCCAGCGCGCTTCGCCAGTTGAGTACTCAACCTTGAAATAGTACATTCCCACCGCGACCTGGTCTCTCCGGTCATTCCTCCCGTCCCAGGTCCTTCTTTGCGTACCTGCTGCGGGATAGATACCCGGAAGATAAAGTTGATTATCAATGACACGGGTGACCAAATTCATGGCGAAATCATAGATTTCGAGAGTAATGCTCGCTTCCCGTTCAACAGTGAAGTGGAAATCAACGCCCAAATCCTGCGAGTGGCTGAACGGCACCGGGAAAGCATATACCTGATCAGGCGGACTGGCTGAGTCAACCACATAGAGGCTAAGATCAACGCGCAACAAAGTGTCTAACAGGTTCAAGCGCAGAGTGCGGTCTCCGGTACCTACCCATAGCGAGTTGTCAACCACTTCAACAGCATATATAGGCGTACCCGGAAGAACCAGGGGAACTCCGGAGGTATCTACCAGTTCGATTGTATCCCAGGTGAGACCGGTGTCCCCATAATTGAACAAAAGCCCGCCGTTTGTAGCAGCAAATACCGAATCGCCGTTGAAAGCGAAATTCCATGCAAAGCCATCGCCATACACCGAAGCCCAACTCCGTTCAAATCTGACTACCTCAGGGGAATCACGGTCGACAACATTGCCGGAATCATCATACGCCACAACCAAACCGACGGAAATGCCCTCCGAACCGGAATGGGCCGGACGACACGACACCCAGACCCGTGCCCATTCGTTCTCTATATGCTGCACTCCCAGAGCCGGAATGAAGTCGCCGGTAAGACCATAGTAAACAGGAGGGAGAGAAGTATTTGTACTTGTGTAGTTTATTACGAAGTCTGCTGAGAGCGAATCCGTATTGGCTCGAAAGATATCGTACGTGACACCCCGGTCGTTGGAAATAGCAAAGCCATTGTCGGTTCCGATAAAGATGGTGTCACCGTTAATTGCCATGACATTGATGACGTCGGCGTTGATGTTATCATTATCACTATGAACCTGATAGGTGCTCCACGAATCCAAACCCGTCCATGTATATCTCAGGCCCTCTTCACCTACCACCACAGCAGTATCGCCGATGAAGTTGACATCATTGTTGTTTTCATCTATGCGCATAGGTGTGAAGATCGTATCAGCCTCCTCACGTGAACGCAGCACAACTGGACTGCCGGACCCAGTCAGAGGACGGTTGACCGTCCAGACCGCCAGTGAGTCGTAAGTAATGCCCGTCGAATCGTAGAACAACTGAGTCCTGACACGAATCACTTTTGCAGAACAGTAGTCGCCTTCAGGGAAAACATCAAAATGTGATGAGTCGATTTGTCCCACTGAATCCATGTAGAGCGTGACCAGACCGGAGTCAGTACCGACCCGAAGGGTATCCGCAAGAACATCGAGGGAGTGCACTACGTTACGCCTGTTATCCGATGTCATATCCGATGAATCCACATAGATATGGCTCCATGTCTCACCTGTATCGATGGAGACAAACAACCCCGCCTCTTCCGCAGCCAGGTACAGTCGCTCACGAATAACAGCGAACTCAGAAATTATCCGGTTAGCTCCTTCTACATCTGGGAATGACCACTCGTCGGTATAAGTCTCACCCTGATCTTCTGAAACGGCCAGACCGGTCGATACGCCATCCTCACTATCCATTGTTCCGACAAACAGCTTCCCGTGGAAATACTTCACCGCAGAGATATACGGTCCGGGAAGTCCGTCGATTTCGAAGCGGGAAATAAAAGGAGGGCCGCCTATCGCAGTGCGGGTCATGCTGCTATCGCCCCCAAGGAAGACAAAACTGCTGTCGGGGCACTGATCGCAAAAAGAAACACTTGTAATTTGCTTTGAAAACGGCTTGACGCGAGGTGAGGCATAAACATACTGGAAAAGCCCGCTCGCAGTCCCGGCCCAGACGTATAGAGAATCAACGTGGGAGGTGTCGGCACCGCAGGAAAAATACCTGTTGCGCTCCCAGAGGGTATCCAAAGCGGGGTCTGCATACGTGTTGGCAAAGTTCACAGAATCGTAAAAAGTGGCGAAAACCCGCCGCCAGCTCAGACCATTATCCTGCGAAGCCAGAAATCCTCCGGCAAAAGCGGTGAAAAAGAGCCAGTCCACACTGTGGCCAATATCGTAGTCAGCATCATGGTGGCCAGTGATGTCAAAAACCGTTCTGAAGCCTCCCCATACATAGGGAATATCCAGACCTTCAGGGCCAAAATCGATTTGAACCCAATTCCAGCCGTTATCATCGGAATACGATACGCCGTCAGACATGGCATCAACACCGAATCCATGAGCCGAGGCTACCCAGATGCGGTCATTCAATGAGTAAATTGCAGAAATGTTGTCGCTGACCAGACCATTGGAGGCGTTGTACAACAACCAAGTCCGTCCCGAATCAAGCGAGAAATTGACCCCGTCACCAGTAGCAAACCATATCCCGCCGTTGTGCTCGATAATATCTATGACCGTGTTGCTGGCATAGACTGTATCCGGCTCATCAAAGAAACCTGCCAACTCCGCGGAGGAAAGTGCCGGAAACAGCAGAAGGATTACCATCACGACAGGCATGCACAGAAGTAATCTCATAGAGGAAGCCCTGTTTCAAAATGGCCGCCAACGGTCGGGCCTACGCCCGCCGCATAGCGGCCACTCACGATTCTTTTTCTCACCAACTTGCAGGATCCAGTCAACTTCCGGATATTTTCATCTCAATATCAGAGCGAACATAGGCAAAAGTCACCTCAAGGGCAAGATAATTTGATCTCTGCTGTGGACATTCTATGTTCTTAAACCGACACGCCAACAATCAGTTCCAAAAACGATCAATCGACCAAACTTTTCTCAAAGGTGACAGCCCCCATAATTGAGTCAACATAGAAATAGTGCTCTAGATGAAAAGGAGCGTAGAATAGGCGCGCCTCCTCAACTTGAAAATCGATCTCTCCCTGAGCGCAACCGGGATTTCTGGCGACTTCCTCACGGTACACTATGGCCCTTCCCAATGTCTCCGCCTCCGACGGCTTCATAGTAACCGGTAGAAAACGCCTGTCGAACCTTTCGACCGGCCCCATATCCAGACCGGGGAAGGCTGCCGACATCCTCTTGGCCAGCCGGTAGGCGGCTTCAAAATGGGTTGCCTTGAAACCGGGGACAACCAACCGATCTGAGCCGTAGATTCCTCCCATAAGCCGCTGTACCTTGGCGGCATCCCTGCCGGACATCCTGAATGACCAGAAGGGAAGCAATTTGTCATCTTTGTTTTCAGATGCCATGGCCACTTCAACATCGGCAGCAACAGAGGATTGCTTTTCAAGCATGGTCAAGACACCGCAATTGTTGCAAATATAGACAAACGATTGCTCCGTGGGGAGATCCTCGCCGCAGTTTGAGCACCTATGGAACTCAACTGCAAGCTGGCCAAATTCGATGTTGGGCTCTTCCAAAGGGGTAATCTGATCTTCCTGTGGTAACTGGCCCATATTGCCGCATACCCGACCGGTGACACCATCTACAATCAGTCGCCGGAATTGCCCCCCGGAATACGATTCCAACACGTAGTATGGGAAGTAGATCAATGAACCAACAGGGTCAAATAGCTCAGTTTTGTTCTTACCGAAGTCCGCTGAGTTAATACGACCCATATTCTGCACTGTTATCTTGACCTTCTCAAGGGCTTCAGGCCAGGTCACCAGCACCGGCAATGAATCAAAGCCATCGGCTATGTTTTCCCTCGCAAAGGGTTCAACTTTGAGGTATCCCGTGCGCAGGCCGAGAGAATAGGGAATCCCCTCAAATTGACAACCGGCAGCGAGAGTGATGGAGTAAAGCGACAGCGATATCTCTGTCCGTTTCTGCTCGTAGGAATCGTCGTCCGAGTAGGGGTCATTGTCCTCTCTTACGAAGCGCTCAACTACTTTGTTCCGTTTCTTCAAAACGACAGCGTTGACCTTCCAGTAAGGATAGCAGAGAGCCTTAATCTGGACTCCTGAATTGGTCAGAGGAAGGGAATTCTTCTTTAGGAACCGATCGGCATGAAAACGTGCCTCTCGCCGGGGAACCTTCCCCTGTGCCAGGAAAACCGGCGGACTGTCGGGCATCACGATTCGCAATGCCGAACCGCAATGAGAACAGGTGAGTACGGAGAAGTTCTCTTCCAGTTCGAGTTCTCCCCCGCACCCGGGGCAACCGACCCCAATGAAAAAGCCGCTCTTATTCTGTATTGCCGTCATCTGGCTTGACCGGCTTACCACACTCGCCACAGAACTTCGAGCCGGGGACAAGTTCTGCCGAACAGTGAGGGCATTTCATCTTAGCATCAAGCTTCGCACCACAATGAAGACAGAACATGGCCTCAGTGGGAAGCTCTTTCCCACATGCAGGACAGAAGCTCTGGGGGATCATCGGATGGCCGCAGCGATAACAGAAACGTGATTGCTCAGGGGTGTCTGTATGGCACACCGGACAGGTCACCGTTGCCACTGGCTCGCGTCTCAGTTCGGTTTGCTCCGGAGCGAAAACTTTTGACATTATCGCCGGCACCATCAAGCCAACTCCGGCTGCCATTCCCATGCCGGCGCCTGCCGCACCGGGACCCGAAGAAGAGCCAAGCCCTTTGGCCATCTCGAATTTCAGGAAGTTGTCGAGATCACCTACCGCCTCCAAGCCCGAACGTTGATCGATCATCTTGGAAACTTCATCCGGCGGCGTAATTGAAGAAATGTAGAAATCGACCAATTCCAGACCGTACTTCTCAAATTCCGACTCAATAGTTTCTTTAAACTGCCCTGCCAATTCTGTATATATGGCAGGTAGATCAAGGATTGTATCCAGCTTCTCACCCAACAAGTCGTTGAGACGCGCAATAATGACATCCCGCAAATAACTCTGGATATCGGCGCTGGTATAGCGAGCCTGCCGACCTACAATCGAGTTCAAAAAGAGGCTCGGCTGGCTTATCCGCATGGTAAAGGCGCCGTGCCCACGCAGCCGGATCAGTCCCAGCTTGCTGTCCTTAAAGGTAACGGGATGTTTGGTACCCCACTTAAGGTCGGTAAACACCTTCAGGTTGACAAAATAGACCTCCGCCCGAAATGGCGAGTTAAAACCAAAGGGGAAGGCAAACAGACGGGTCAGGATGGGTACGTTCAATGTTGACAGGGTATGGCGGCCAGTGGCGAACGAATCGGCGGCATGGCCGTTCTTGAAGAAGATTGCCATCTGGCTGTCCCGAACAATCAACTGCGCCCCCAGTTTGAAATCAGACGACCCCTGCTGTGGAATCCGGTGGATCATCTCATCGCCTGAGGGATCAAGCCATTCGATTACCTCTACGAGCAACGCCATATTTCCTCCTGAGTTGTGATGACTGTTTTTTCCTCTATTCGTCACCAACAATGGTTTCCTTAAATATCGGCACCGGACCCTATGGCCCGTGAATCCGTATAATGAGGTAGAAGTCCGGATTGAACACCACAGCCGAGGGCCGACAAGTAAACAATTGACAATCAGTTATCGGCGCTGTTATATATCAATTGGCAATTCAGAACAGTGAAGGAAGGTATCATGAGCCGCAGGATTTGCTTGCCCACTATCGCTTTTTTGGTTATTGCCCTGGCATATTTGCTGCCCGGATGCGATGACTTGATCACAGAATACACTGAAGTAACCATTGCCGGTCATCCGACTGCAGAGTTTAGTGTTGACGTCGACACCGGCTGTACCCCGCTTACGGTGAAGTTTACGAACCTATCGAACGGTCCACATGATAGCTTGTTCTGGAATTTCGGTGACGGTGACACCCTTTCTGGAGAACACTACATTATAGATGGTAACGATACCGTTGTAAATGAGTCAATCGTTAATCCTGTTCATACTTACGACAGCGCCGGTACGTACGATGTTACCCTCACCATCAAGAACAGCGCCGATGACGGTGAGGACACCGAGTTTAAGAAGCGCTGCATCATTGTGGGAACCACTATTGCCGATTTCACCGCCGACACAACATACGGCTGTCCCGGGCTTGAAGTGACCTTCACACCGGTCGACTATGGCGGCGTTACTTCATGGCAATGGAACTTCGGCGATGACAGCACATCCACCGACTCCAATCCCACGCACGTGTATGACTCAATCGGTATCTACAGTGTCAGTCTCACCGTGACGGGCGGATGCGGCACCAAAGCGATAACCCATGACAGCCTGATAGAGATCGTAGAGTGCCCGGAGGTGGCGTTCAGCGCTACTTACCCCTCTCCGCTGGACACTCTAGCGCTATTCGAAGGGTGTGCACCCCTGACAGTGGCTTTTCACGACGAGTCTGTTCCTCCCCAGGGGCAGGCTATGGATGCGTGGCACTGGGATTTTGGCGATGGTCAGGAATTGGACGGCGATCCACTTCCCACACATGAGTATACAGATACTGGTATTTTCGTCGTCACCCTGACCGCATCAAGCGGCGGTCCCGGAATCACAACGACCGATACGATTAGAGTATACGATAGTACTACGGCGGCTTTTATCGCCGAAAGCCCCGCTACCTCCTGTTACTGGGCGGGACGACAGTTCCAAGTGAAATTCAAGAGCGAATCGCTTGGTAGAATCGACAGCTTGATATGGCATTTTGGCGACGGCGACACCCTCTATAACGATTCGAACCCCGTTCATGCATACGATGTGGGCGTATACACCTGTAGCCTGGAAGTCTACGGGGTCTGCGGCATCGACACGATGGCAGATACGCTCGTGCAGGAGGATTTCGTGATATTGGCTGATCTGTTCGACACCGTCATATTCAGCATCACTCCCGCCACCGGGACCCTAGAAACAACATTCACCTTTACTGATGAGTCACCAGGTATAATCCTGAGCCGTCAGTGGATAATAGACCCCTTAGGCGATTCCCTCGTATTCGACAACGACCTCGAGGTACTGCAAACGTTCGCCGACACCGGTTGGCATTACATATCCTTGACGATCAGCAACAACTGTGACACAGCCCAAGTATCTGACAGTGTTTATGTCGCCGAACCATGATGGTTAAGAGAGGCCATGTAGGTCATGGTTCTACTGCGCTCACTGTGACTGGACCGCCTACTATAACTTGGGTTTCCTGCTATGACTTATACCGCTTACCATAGTGCTGTTAATAAACCAGCCGATGGCTGTCATCCTGAGCCATCCTGACCCGACCCCGGAGGGCAGAGTCGAAGGATGAAACCTGGAGGTCGTCAGTTAGCCAATTCAGCTTTGAACTTCTTCGTCAGGGCCGGAACGATTTCAAAGGCATCACCAACGATACCGTAGTTGGCGATATTGAAGATGGGGGCATCCTTGTCCTTGTTTACAGCCACAATCGTTCCAGAAGTCCGCATCCCCACCAGGTGTTGTATTGCCCCGGAGATGCCTACGGCAATATAAAGTTTTGGATTGACGGTCTTCCCTGTCTGACCGACCTGGTGGGAGTAAGCAATCCATCCGGCATCGACAATAGCTCTCGAAGCGCCAAAGGCGGCCCCAAGCGAGTCCGCCAGTTCCTGGACAATCGGCAGGTTTTCCGGGCCTTTCATTCCCCGCCCGGCGGAAACGATGACATCGGCTTCGGTCAGATTAACTGAACCGGTTGATTCCACCTTCATCTCTTTGACAACCGTTTTGGGTTCCATTCCGGCAGTTTCAACAGCTTCAATTATAACTTCACCGGCGCCATCTTTAGACTCAGGATATATCTTCGGTCTGAGGGTTGCAAAGAACGGTCCACCGGAATTGGGGACGATCTTGGAAACCACCGAACCCCCATAGTGAGGGCGGGTAACGACCAGATTGCCATCTTCCAGGGTGATATGTGTTACATCGGACGCCATCGCTCCACCATTTTTGGCAGCCAAGCGCCCGAATAAGGCCTTGCCATAGAACGTCGCCGGTCCCAGCACCAGATCAGGAGAATATTTGGCGATCAGTTCTGACAGTACATTGACATAGACCTCGTCATTGTAGTAGCGAAGATTCGGATAGGAGACAGCCAGCACCTTTCCTCCACCTCGTAAAGCTAAATCTGAAGCCAGGGCGTCGGCCTGCTCAGCCATAACCACGGTATACAGCTCGCCGCCAAGAGATTTGGCGGCTTCAATCTGCTCAAACGAGGTCGAAACAAGTTTGCCGTCTTTCTGCAGAGATACAATCAATATTTTCATACAGACACCTTCTCTGTTTGTGCAAGTTTAATTTGGAATATAAGAAGGAACATTATCTTGGGCAACGATTTTGACACGAGAGCTTCATTCCTTCAGCGAAACAGTTGGAGCAGTACGGGGGGCTTCTACCAGTCCTTAGCTGAAATAGTACTCGAAGACCCTATATATATCCGCCAGTGCATTAACTCGAAAAAGTTGTGGCCGCAACTCGGAGGCACCAGGGAAACCTTTGACATACCAACCTAGGTATCGACGCATTTTGACAATGCCCCTTTGTTCGCCAAACTCCTCGGCCATAAGCTGAGCATGATGGCAAGCCATTCTTATCTTGTCCCGCACCGTCGGTTCTGGCAACAGTTCACCTGTTACCAGATAATGATTCACCTGCTCGAAAATAAACGGATTCCCCAGCGCTGCCCGGCCAATCATCACCCCGTCGCAGCCGGTTTCATCCAGCATCCTTTTGGCGTCGGCCGGTGTTCTGACATCCCCATTGCCAATTACGGGAATATTCACACCCTCTTTCAGTTTCTTGATAGCCGTCCAGTCGGCTCCACCGGAAAAACCCCTGCTGCGACTGCGGGCATGAAGGGTCACGGCGGCAACCCCGGCCTCCTGGGCAATTTGCCCCACTCTCTCATAGACAGGGTTTCTGTCGTCCCAGCCAGTGCGCATTTTAATCGTTACCGGGGTCTCCCGTGCCCCTTCGACAGTCGCTCGGATAATCTCTTCTGTTAGCACCAGGTCTTTCAGGATAGCTGCGCCACCGTTGTGGTTGACAACTTTCCTGACCGGGCAGCCAAAATTGATATCAATCAAATCCGGATTGCTCCGATGGATGATCATCCGAGCTGCCTGTTCCATCACCTCCGGACTGGAACCAAATATCTGTATCCCTGTCGGCCGCTCATCCGGTCCAAACTCCATCAGCGACAAGGTCTTCGCCTGATGACGGATAATTCCTTCGGAAGAGACCATCTCAGTGAAAGTTAGGGCAGCGCCGGCCTTCAGCGCCAAGAGCCTAAACGGGCGGTTGGACACCCCGGCCAGAGGAGCAGCTACAACCCGGCCTTTTAGGTTTAGGATTCCTATCCTCATGCCGACAATATAACTGACTTGTCAGATAATGACAAGAGTTCGTAGCAGTAGTGCGTTTAGCACTAACAAGATCGAGGCCTTGCAACCAGAAGGGGCAGGAGAGACCACAGCGAGAGGGAAAGGAATCGCCTATGCCAGAAATTATTGTCAAATTTGAGGACAAGGTGATTGAGCGCATTGTCACGGAAAAGAAGCGAATATCAATAGGTCGCACGAACGACAACGACATTGTACTGGAAAACCGGGCGGTCTCGCGAAAACACGCCATAATCGAGTTCAACAACAACGCTGCGGTGGTCATGGACAATGAATCGCTGAACGGCACCTTTGTTAATAACCGCAAGGTTTCCGAGGAGGTCCTACGCGAAGACGATATCATCACCATCGGCAAGTATTCCCTCGTCTACCACAACGAAATCTCGCAGGGACAGAATGCCGGAGCTAACTTCGACGGCACGATGGTGCTCAGGACCAAACGGCAAAAAAAGCTGCTTGAAAATGACAAGGTGGAAAAGGAAATGGTCACCAGGTATGGCGGCTCGGTGCTGATCGGCGAGGAAAACGCCGATTTTTCCGAGTTCCGGATTGATCGAGATGTAACGACACTCGGCAAAGCGAAATTCGTCCATGTGCGCGCCAAGGGTTTTTTGCTTTCCGGCATACAAGCCAAGATTGTCAAGGAGAACAGCGGATTTGCTCTTGTAAATCTCGGCAAGAGAGGCAAGACCAAAGTCAACGGTGAGGAAATCGACCGTTGCGTACTCAAAAACGGTGACTTTATTACCATCGGGAAGAGTACTTTCAAGTTCGTCGAAGGAAATCGCTGAATGAAGCTTGCCTTAATCTCGGACGTGCACGGTAACTTAGAGGCGCTAACCGCTGTTCTACAGGATATAGATAAACAGAAGGTAGACAAGATCCACTGCCTGGGCGATGTCATCGGGTACGGCAGCGATCCGACTGCCTGCCTGGAATTGGTAAGCAAAAACTGCGACATCAAACTGATGGGTAACCACGAGTACGTCATCCTCGGTCTTGAACCGCCTGACAGCTATACCCACGCAGCCCGTGTGTCAGCCGTATGGACGCAAGACCATCTGACCGACAAGGAACTCTCGTTGATGGCTGATTTTGAAATAGACCGCTACATTGACGACCTGTACCTTGTGCACGCTTCCCCTTTTGAGCCCGATCGGTGGCACTACGTTTTGGGCCCCGATGAAGCCACGGCAGCTTTTGAACGGTTGCAAGGGAGGCTGTGCTTTCACGGCCACTCCCATATCCCGCTCATCTTTTCCGAGATGCCCAACCAACCGCTACGCAGGAGGGTAGGACACAGTTTCCTTCCCAACAGCGAAACCCGACACCTGATTAATATCGGGTCTGTCGGCCAACCACGCGACAATGATCCCAGAGCCTGTTATGTAACATTCGACATCAATGAAGAAGGCGAAGAAGAAGTCACCTATCATCGGGTAGAGTATGACATAGAAACTGCACAGAGCAAAATGGCTCAGGCGCGTCTTCCAGACATACTGATTGACCGATTGACAGTAGGACGATAGAAAAGGGTCGTGATGAGCAAGTATGCATCCTATATCTTGTACCTTCTGACGTCGTTTCTGATCGTAATCCTTTACGCCAACGGCTTTGGACCCTTGGATAACCTGCAGCGTTCTCTGAATGACTTTCTCTGTCGCGTCACGGCTCAGGAGAGTGTACCACCAAATGTGGTTCTGGTAACCGTGGATGGCAGGGCTCAGGATGAGTATGGCAACTGGCCATGGAATCGGGACCTTATCGCAGATATGTTGGCCGCGGTCGCCAATAGCGAGCCCAAAGCCATCGCCGTAAATTTCGAGCTCGGTGAAAACGCCGCGCAAGACTCAGCCGGGTATACGTCGATACTAGCCGGGCAGTTGAGCTGGATCAAAAACGTCGTCATCCCGTACGACATTGCCCTGGCTACTTTCCGCAGCAACAAGACCCGCAATCCCGATTACCTGTTTAATAATTCCGTTGCCGTAGACAACCCTCTCGGCATCATAGACGAGAGTTCAAGCCTGCTGGTCAGGAAAGTCTTTTTACCTGCAGGGAAGCTCTTGGAAAGCAAGCCGTATTTAGGATTTGACTACACCATGCCGGACGAGGACCGGGTCCTGCGGCATCAGCCGCTAATCATGAATTATGAAGGCTACTACTATCCCTCTCTCTCGCTGACAGCGGCAGCGGCATACCTCGGTGTCACTCCCGATCAGATAAAGGTAGTAGAGAATAAGGAAATATTACTGGGCAACAAGCGAAGAATCCCCATAGAGACCAACAGCGAATACTTCCTGTCGTTCGCCAAAGGAAATGCCTTTACCACTTACTCTGCGGCCGAAGTTCTCGGTGAAGACTTCAACTATTCCCGCTTGAAAGGCAAGCTGGTTTTGCTTGGGGTGAACGACTTCGCCCATCAAGAGACATTCGATACACCGGTGCAAAGCAATGTGCCCAAGCTGGCCATCAAAGCCACCGTTATGGAAAACATCATCAACGACAATTTCCTGTTTCTGAAGGACGACCAGCCGATTCTGATCATGCTGATCTTGTTTCTGATTGGCGGTCTGTGCGCTTTCACCCTGCCTCAGGTATCGTTGCTACATCGTATGATTATCCTTGGTATCGGTTTCATCATTTTAGCAAACGTAAGCTACTTCCTGGTCAGTTCCTTAAGGGTTATCCCGGAGACAATCTATATCGCCCTGGAATTGTTTTTGTTCATGCTCGCCTCTCCTTTCCTTGACTCGCGGTTACTCGGTATGGAAATCGAAGACAAACCAAAAGCAAAGATGAAGCTTCCCAAGATAGAAATCGAACCTACTCTAGCCGCCCCCGAGAAACCCATCGCGGTCCGAGAGATAAAATCCTCTAAGCAAGACCCCGAGAACCAGCCGACACTTACGCTCGACTCCGGCAAGGACCATCCGCATGACCATCAGACTATCAATATAGATGAAGAGACCGACGTGACAACCGCCACCCCGAATACCGACAGCGGTGAAGTGGAAAAGACATCATCAGTGGTAGAAGCAGACCGGTCCTCATCACAACCTGAAATCGTAACTCCCTCTGAGCTTCACGTAGACGAGCCTTCCCGACCGGAAGTCATCGAAAGCGCCAAGGACGAGGACAACCAGCCACCGACCGATGTGATAAAGCCCCACGAAGAGCTCCACAATCTGGGTCGCTACCAGGTCACCGGTATTCTCGGAAAAGGCGCCATGGGGACAGTATACAAGGGCATCGACCCGGCTATCAACCGCCCGGTGGCTCTTAAGACGATTCGCCTCGACTTTGTCAATGATCCTCAAGAAGAAGCCGAACTCAAAGAACGCCTTCACCGTGAGGCACAGGCTGTGGGCAAATTGTCCCACTCGAACATCGTCACAATCTATGACGTCGGGTCTGAAGGGCACCTGCAGTACATCGCCATGGAGTATCTTGAGGGACAGACCCTGGAAGACCTGATCAAGAAGAAAACACGATTCAACTACAGGATCATTGCGCAAATTATCATTCAGATCTGCAATGCGCTGGAGTATGCCCATGATCGGGGTATCATCCACCGCGACATCAAACCGGCAAACGTAATGGTCCACCACGACTATCGAATCAAGGTAATGGACTTCGGCATCGCTCGTATAGATTCCAGCTCGATGACCAAAACCGGCATCGCTATGGGGACTCCCAACTACATCTCGCCCGAACAGCTCAAAGGTCAGGCCACCGACCATCGCGCTGACCTGTTCTCTCTCGGCGTCGTCATGTATGAGATGCTTCTGGGACGGCGGCCATTCAAAGGAGAGAATATCACCTCCCTTATCTACTCAGTCCTGAACCATGAACCAGACAAACCGTCAAACGTGAATGCGCAGATACCGCTTCTTTTCGACCATATCATAGACAAGGCTCTCAAGAAGGACCCGAACGAACGGTACCAGAGAGCTAAAGAGATCGCTGCCGACATGGCCAATTTCGTGGAGTCATTTGCTACGAAGACATAAGTACTTTCGCAGGCGGCAGATATCCACATCTGCCCGGCAGTACAACCGCAGCTTCAATAGGAAGTAGGGCAGGTCTCGAAGAGACCTGCCAGCTTAGAAAACGGCAGGTCCGTTCCGGACCTTCCCTACTTTGCTGTGGGCGACCCGGCCACGTGATGCGAGTTCTGAAATGAGCATAGCTCAGGGAGTGTCGGATTCACAGGGGATCCGACCTACTGCTACTTAAATGGGTTTGTTTGGTAATTTTTTAATCTTGCTCAATAGGTCGTGTCTCCGAAGGCTGAAGGTGGAAAAGGCAGCAATCGTCTTGCAGGCGTTGCAATTGCGTGATAGCCCGATTATGCTGACGCTCGATGGCATATTGGTAGCGGAAGATTCCGAAAGCACCTAAAGAGGAAGATAGAACACAAGACCGGCGGCAGTGGGCGACAGCTATTTTCTCCACCAGCGTAGCTTCCAGGACGCCAAACGGTTTGAGTTCGATGGTTAGCGAGCCGCGATCAGAGATCGCGGCCACACCATCAGTGGGCATCCGGGGACCGCAGGCATTGCCTGATTTAATGGAGCGCTGTGCGTTGCGCGGTTTGGCCTCGAGCTGCTTCGGGCTATTGCCTGACATACATGTGCCTTTCTGTTACTAAAGGCGCGAGGCGGTAATCAGCAGCGGATTTATTGCGAATTTGCGTAGGACTTGAGAACCTACCTGAAAGGTGGGCCACCCAGCCTACTTTGCTTAATAAGCCGCGATCGCAGATCGCGGCCACGCCAGCCGTAGGTTCTTGTTGGGTGTAGCGAGTTATTAGGGCACATTCTTGCCAAGCAAGTGAAGGACGGTTTCCATGACATACCTCGCGTCTTCTTCGACAATCGTATATGGTAGTTCATCTTGTGTAACTGCTCGATATTCGACGGTCTCATCATGCAAAGGCCTCCGAAAGTGAGTGACAGGATTCCTAACTTCACGTGCTCGCTGCAATTTGTCAAATTCAGCTTGGGTTACCCATCCGTTGTTCCTTGCCTCCTGCAACAAGGTGGATATTGTTGCCCGCTCAAGGTCATTTCGCCCAGCCCTATAGAACAGAGCGGCGAGTGTGTGTTCAATGTACGACAAGCCCAGAACAATGACTGCTAAGAACTGACCGTACACGAAACAGTATCTCGCCTCTTCAAACAGGTACTTTGAGATCAGACCGCCCGGAAAGGTAAGATAGTCCGTATGTGTCATCTTTCTAGCAAGCCAATCGAGACGGGCCAACCTATCGTCACGACATATGCTATCCTCTCGGGTGAGCCATTCTTCAGACGACATATGTGCCTTGCTCATGATAGCTTGACCATTTGAGACATGTGGTACATATGTCAAGCATCTTAGAGGCCTAACGACTAACCTGCCGTTATGGAGCACAGCAAATTAGCGGTCATGTGCAGCGCCTTGTTAGAATCCTTACCTCCAGAATTGCCACCATCTCCTCGGTGTGCTGCTGCTTTCTGAGCCACCCGTTGACTCATCGGTTCCAACGCGGTGCATTGTGTAACCCGGACGTTCTATTACCGGAGGCATCTCGGCCTCGCTGAGCACACGGCGGGCTTGCTCCGGAGAACCAGATTTTAAGGCTCGGAGGATCGCTTGCTTCTGCGGATCATTCGAACGCTGGATGGCTGCGACCGCCTGTTCGACTGAGGGGAACTTGAACGACTTTCTGAGTTGCTCAATGGCCCTCTGCGTCGTTGCGTCATTGGAGTGCGCTATGGTGTACTGTACTCCGTCATGGACGGCTGAAATCTCACTATCACTTGGTTTCTTCAGAACCACCACATTTGTCTCATCACCGAGTTTGCTGCGAAAAACTTCCGCACCAGGTTCCGCCAGAAAATTCTCCCGGCTGTCTGGATCGAGATAGCGGGGCAGGATTGTCCCGATTTGCATTTGTATTAGCTCGGAGGTATAGCCAATGCGGCCGTTAGGGCCGAAGAAAGTCAGTGTCAGGTTGTGTTCGTCATGGCGCCAGCCTTCCGGTAGTTCGAAGGAGAAGCCGAGGTTCCTGTCTTTGTAGTGCATATGGTCTCCTTTCGTCATGGTTCTAACTATGGTTTATACAGTAGGTCAAAACCCCTGCGGTTTTGACTATCCATGTGCTGTCACTCCTTTGATTGCTGCTTCCCCTGCGACAGTATCTCCTCCGCCAGGGACAAGGCTACGCCGGAGAGCATGACTTCAACGCCGAGTTGGGTGAAGTCAGAGGAGATCAGTTCGCGGTTGAGGGCGGCGTACTGGGAACAGGAGGCGCCTTTTTCCACTACCAAACCGGAGAGACGATCGGATGTTTCGGCGACAAAAGTAACCTCGCCCAACTCCTCCGAGACGACATAGCCGGTGCAGTTATGAAGCTGTAAGTGAGAATTGCCGGTGTAGACCACCACTAACATCCCGCGTGTCTTGCCGAGGGCAGTCTCAGGATAGATTTCTAAGGCAAGGGCTCTCTTTTCTTCGGGATTGTCGACCTTGAGGCGGTAGTGATCGCTTTCAATAGCTGTGCTTTGCGCACCGATAACAGCGGCGATTTTGTTGGCATCATCTTTTGAGAAGTTTTTGCTCATGGTCACGTTGTCAGAATCAACAGGTTATTTTGACTGCTGTTTCTTGTCCTCGTCGTTCTTGTCTTTCGGCTTAGGCTTCTCCGTATCCTCAGAATCGAGACCAACTGAACCCTTTAGGTCTTCGGTAGTGTCTTTCACTGCCTTTTTGAACTCCTTAATGCCCTTCCCCAAACCCTGGGCAATTTCGGGAAGGCGCTTGGCCCCAAATAAAAGAAGAACAGCCAGGAATATCAGCAGCAGTTCCCACGGTCCCAAGCCAAACATAATAAACCTCCTGAGGTCTCTCTGACCTATAGATACCACCATCTAAAATATACTATAACAAGCAATACGAAAAGCACCGACATAAAGTTGATTTTCAACGTCAATCCAAAGGTAAAAGAAATGGCGTAAAAATCAACCTTGATGGTATCGAATCCCACCTCCAAGGATTTCATAAACACAGTCTTAGCGGCTCCCGGTGGCAGAAAGGTCCCGATGATATTTCCGATGAGACCGCCAAAAATGGCCGCTAAAAGCAGGGTGATAATAAGAAACGTAACCTCGCGATTCTTCAATTCTCACCTACCAGCGTTGGAAGTGCCAGAGAAGTGCGGACAGACGCAAACACCTTCAATCCATCGGCCGAGCCCAGCACTTTCTCAACGGCTCTCTCGGGATGGGGCATCATACCAAGCACATTGCCCTTTTCGTTCATAATACCGGCAATGTTGCCCAGCGAGCCGTTTGGGTTGGCCTCCGGCGTCACGTTGCCCTGCCGATCAACATAGCGGAACAACACCTGTCCATTGTCTTCAAGCTCGCGAACTCCATCATCGAAATTGTAATAATTGCCTTCACCATGAGCAATCGGGATTTTCAAAATCTCTCCCCTGTCACATGCCCGTGTAAAGCGAGTTCCGTTGTCCTCGACTCTCAGGTAAACATACTTGCAACTGAAACGCAAGTGAGAATTGCGCATCAGTGCGCCTGGAAGGAGACCGCACTCGGTGAGAACCTGAAAGCCATTGCAAATACCAACGACGGTCCCGCCGGACTGGGCAAACCGAATAACCTGTCTGATAATCGGTGAAAACCTTGCAATTGCCCCTGCTCGTAGGTAATCACCATAGGAGAACCCTCCCGGTAGTATTACAACATCGCTACCCAGAAGATCCTCGGACTTGTGCCAGAGGAACTCGACCTCTTCTTTCAGAACGTGCCTCACGGCCGCATAAGCGTCGTAATCACAGTTTGAGCCAGGAAATGTCACCACACCGAACTTCATTCGACTCTCTCGACTGAGTATTTCTCGATTACCGGATTGGCCAGCAGTTTTGAACAGATCTCATCAATTTTCCGGTCAATATCTGAAGCATCGCCCTTGATTTCGAGCTCAAAAAAACGGCCAGACCGAACGGAGAGAAAATCCCCATATCCCATCTGAGTAAGAGCCTTGTGGATCGTCAGTCCCTGGGGATCCAGTACGCCGTCTTTCAGCCGCACATAAACAACTGCCCTCCGGGTGCTATTCATATCCGCCTTTCTTGTCTACTTTGCGCTGTCTATTCGGACGACCAGTCATCCTGCCGACGCCCGCATAAAACAAGCGATACACTTCTCTCACTACCCCAAATAATATATATGACGCCAAGACCGGAAACAATAACAGTCTCGGGTTGAAAACCACCACCACCACCGCTCCCAGAAGGACAGCCAATTTAGCCCGGTTCCGCCGGGTATCGAAGCGCTCCGGATAAGTATCGTACCGCACCTGAGAAACCATCAAGAAAGCAAACAGGATAATCATCGAAATCAGCAACTCGTCATACCTGAGTCCGCCCCACAGGTGGTAACAGAAAATAATAAAAGCAACTAGTGTAACGGCGGCAACGGGAACCGGCAAACCCAAGAAATCCTTCTTTTCGTCTGTGTCAGCCAAAAGGTTGAACCTTGCCAAGCGATAAGCGGCAGCCATAATATAAACGACCGAGATCACCCAGCCCCATTTCCCCAGTGAATTGAGCTTGATTGAATGCACCAGCACCGCCGGGGCGATCCCGAAAGAAAGGAAATCAGCCAGCGAATCCAGTTCGATTCCGAATCGCGATGCCCCTCCGCTCAGGCGAGCCACCCTACCGTCAAGCGAATCCAGGAATGCTGCCAGGATCACAAACCAGCAGGCCGTCGTAGTATTCCCCTCAAAGGCCGACAGAATGGCTAGAAACCCGCAGACCACATTACCCATGGTAAATGTGCCGGGGAATATGCCCCTATAGCTCGACATTCTCTCCTTTGGCGGCATTGTCCGGTACGGCGGGTGTCCCTCTGGCCGGCAAGTATCCAATAACTGTCAGGCCGCCTTTCATGTGGTCGCCCATGTGCACACGTAGATCGCTGTCAAGCGGAACAAAAAGGTCGGTACGTGAGCCAAAACAAATCATGCCAAACTTCTCCCCCACCCGCACAGATTCTCCCTCGCGGAGCCTACATACGATGCGGCGGGCAATGATTCCCGCAATTTGCTTGACAACAATCTTATCGCCGCTGTCAGTGGTTATGCCAATCTCAGTTTGCTCATTGAGATAAGAGGCTTTGTCCTTGTAGGCGGCAAAGAACTTACCCGGATTATACTTCACATAGTCAACCGTCCCTGTAGCTGGAACGCGGTTGATGTGAACATCTAACATCGAAAGAAATATCGAAATCTTAACCGCCCGTCCCCCTACGTACGGGTGGTTGTCCACTGTATCTATACCAACAATCCTGCCGTCTGCCGGTGCCAGTAACAGGCTTGGTTCTTCAATGATGCGACGCTGTGGGTCGCGAAAGAAAAAAATCGTGAAAAGCGCCAACAAGGCAAACAGGACACCAGCACCAAACAACCACAAGCTGTCCCATCTCAGCGCTGCCAAGATCAGCACAGCGGCGACCACCAGCCCTATGAAAATCAACGGCAACCCTTCGCGTGTAATCATGATCCGAAAACTCTCTTGAAGATCTTGCCAACGTGTTTGGTATAGTAACCAAGGTCAAAACAACTATCTATCTCGCTGTCCGAAAGATGCTGATGGATTTCCCTGTCACTTTTGACCAATTCTCTAAACAGCCCCTTCCCTTCCGCAGCGGCCAAGGCGTGCTTCTGAACGAGGCGATAGGCTTTCTCACGCGAACCGACCAGACCGGCCAGTTTAAGCAACAACCGCTGCGAAAAGACCACTCCACCACGATAATAAATATTCTCCAGCATCCTCTTATCATTAATTACCAACCCGCGAAGCAGCTCTATAAACTTATGAAGACCATAGTCGGCAACGATAGTAGCGTCAGGAATAATAATGCGCTCAACCGATGAATGAGCAATATCCCGTTCATGCCACAGGGGGATGTTTTCCATGGCGGAGAGAGCGTAGCCACGCAAAAGCCGGGCGATGCCGGTAATCCTCTCAGCCGTGATGGGATTTTTTTTGTGTGGCATAGCTGAGGAGCCCTTCTGCCCTTTCGCAAATCCTTCAGCCATCTCACCAATCTCAGTCCGTTGAAGGTTACGGATATCCGTCGCAAATTTCTCCAGCGAGGAACCTAACAACGCCAGAGAGGTAACGTAATGGGCATGCCGATCGCGTTGAACGACCTGAGTTGAAACCTCCGCCACTTTCAACCCGAGCCGTTTGCAGACAGCGCTTTCAATTCTTGGATCGAGATTGGCGTAGTTGCCGACAGCCCCAGAGAGCTTCCCGACCGAAACAGCTTCCGTAGCATCACGAAAACGCTGGCGCGCCCGGCTCAGCTCGGTGTACCAAAGGGCAAATTTCAGCCCTACCGTGGTCGGCTCCGCTAGCATCCCATGAGTTCGGCCGATACACGGCGTCATTTTATACCGGAATGCAAGTGCTTTTATAAGCCTGAGAGCTGTGGCAATCTTCTTGTCAATTATGCCTGCTGCGCGCTTCATGCGTAGAGCCAAAGCCGGGTCAAGCACATCAGAAGAGGTCATGCCATAGTGGAGGTATTTCGCGTCTTCTTCGACAAACTCGGCTACCGAAGTCAAAAAAGCAATGACATCATGGTTGACTTCTTCCTCTATCTGATTGATACGATCTATATCAAAGCGAGCCCGTTTTTCGATAGCTTTGAACGCCGCCATAGGAATAATCTTGTACTTCGCCATAGCGCGAGCGGCCTCGATTTCGACCTCCAGCCAGGTCTTGAACTTGTTCTCTTCTGTCCAAAGCCCCCCCATCTCCGGCAATGTGTACCGAGCAATCATCAGACCGTATGGGCCTTCCTATAGTCCGCGATGAACTTTTCCAAGCCAATGTCGGTGAGCGGGTGCCTTACCAGCTTCTCGATAACGCCATAGGGCATCGTGATAACATCGGCGCCAAGCAACGCCGCCTCAACCACATGCATCGGGTGACGCACTGAGGCCACCAAGACCTCAGTATCAAAGTCGTAGTTGTGATAGATGGTTATAATGTTGCTGACCAGCTCCATTCCATCGGTGGAGATGTCATCCAAACGCCCGATGAACGGCGAAACATAGGCTGCCCCTGCCTTGGCTACCAGAAGGGCCTGCGACGGTGAAAAGACAAGCGTGGCATTGACCCGAACACCTTGAGATTTCAGAGTCTTTATCGCCTTCAGACCCTCAAGGACGGTCGGAATCTTGACCACGATATTGTCAGCGATCTTGCGAAGTTCTTGCGCTTCGGCGACCATTCCCTCGTAGTCCGTAGCCAGCACCTCGGCTGAGACCGGTCCGGGGACAATTTTGCATATCTCGGTTAGAGTCTCCCGGTAAGGAGCGGCCTCTTTGGCAGCCAGCGAAGGATTGGTGGTAACGCCATCAAGAACCCCCATTGCCATTGCAGACTTAATTTGTTCAATGTTCGCTGTATCAATGAAGAATTTCATGCACTATCCCTTCTCATATTGAACCGACACCAGGTAAAGCCCCTGGGGTGGCGCTGTAAATATAACTCTTTCCTCCGTCGAGAATTCAATAATATCTCGAAACTGTTCCAATGTCAAGTTGTGTGGGTTGTTATCCTTTTCAACAGCAGCCAGATTGACCATAGCGCCCACCAACGACCGCACCATGCTGTGCAGGAACCGATTACCTCGTATTTCAAAGATCAATAGAGGTCCAATGGAAAACCACCTTGCGGACTTGATAAGGCATACATTATTTGGCTTACGAGAGGCCAGCACACAGAACGGCGCGAAATCATGCTCACCCACAATGAGCTTTGCCGCCAAACGCAACTGCCCCAGATCAAGCTCAACTGGGTGTTCCCAACGCAGCTCGCGATACAGCGCTGATTTCTCCCTCCCGATCAGGTATCGATATCTTTTGGAAACGGCATCCCGGCGGGCATGTAAATCAGGACTGGCTTCACACGACACTTTTATTCTAATGTCCTGAGGTAGATAGTAGTTTAGCGCCTCTTTGTAACGCTGCGATGAAAGCTGATGCTCAATGATGAAATTGGCTACCTGTCCGAGTGCATGCACCCCGGCGTCTGTTCTCCCGGCTCCAATCAGATTGACATCCTTGCCGGTAGTCTTGTAGATAGCCCGACTAATTTCCCCCTGGACGGTCCTCTGGTCTGCCTGTACCTGCCAACCTGCATAGGCTGTCCCCTTGTACTCGATGGTGAGTCTGATATTCTGCGCCGGCATGGTTACCCCGTTTTGTGGACGGCAGATATCCTCATCTGCCCCTTTTGAGTTGGCACAATTGGCTTAATCATTTAGTCAGGATGTACGTCACAATGATTAACGTCGACGTCGCCAAGACAAACAGCCACTCCTTTCTGCCAAACCGCGAGTGAGAATAGAAAGTACGATTGCCACCGGTGCCGTAACCTCGGGCTTGAATAGCCAGAGCCAGTTCATCGGCTCGCTGGATAGCCGCCACGAAAACCGGGATTATGATATACACCGTTTTCTTTAGGCGATTGACAAGCGATCCGGAGAAACGGACCCCCCTGATAATCTGGGCGTTTCGTATCGTCGTGAACTCCTCGTACAAAACAGGAATGAACCTGATTGCCAGAAACAAGATAAGAGCAATATCATCAACGGGGATGCGGATTTTCTGAAGCGGCTTGAGCAACTTGGCAAATGCATCGGCCAGATCCGACGGCGAGCTGGTGAGCGTTATCAGGAAAGCAACAGCCACAAAAAGAACCAGACGTAGGGAATAGAATACGGCCATTGTCAGAGCGCCTTCGGTCACCCTGAATCCGAATATTTCCACAATCGTTGTTGTACCTCTAGAGGAGAAAAGAACATGATAGAACACCGTAATCAACGCCAAAACAAGGATCGGTTTGAAGTTGTTCAGGATAGTTGTCGGGGCAACCCTCGAACCCAACAGAGCGGTCACCAAAAAGGCCAGGATAGCTAAATAGAAAACCGTCGAGTCTGTCAAGAGCGATAGTACCAGAACCAGCGTCACCGGGACTATTTTGGCCCGTGCATCCAGCAGATGCAAAAAGGAATCGAGGGGGCGGTACTGCCCCAATAGTATTGGACGTCCTTGAAACATGGTTTTCTGTCAGGCAATAATAGAGGTTGTCTCGCAAATCTGATGTGACTGCACGTGAACCTCAGCACTCATGAGTTCTTTTCCTGTAACTCCCCGCGTATCGGCAGGGCTTGTCCCTGCCGTTGGGATGTTGGGAGACAAGCCCCCACCCTACGCGAGACAAAACAGTTACCTTTTGAGACAACCCCATAATAGAGCCTATCATCGAGTAAGAAAAGAGATAATTTCAGGGTGCCTTTTTCGCTTTGACCTGAGGTTAATGGGGAGGTCCTTTGAAAATTGGGCAGTTCTGACAACATACCCGGGAACGTTTTCGGCGCACATAGTTAACCACCAGATAGACCACAGCCAGACAAACCGCCGCAATTACTATGATTTGCTGCCAGAAGATACCCATTAGAAACCCAATCCTGCAAAGAATTGATATACCGCCAGAGCCAGCAGGTACGCCAGGACTGTCATGTATCCAAAGGTGAACACGGCGTATGGCCAACCGGCTGTTTCCTGCTTAATAGTAACAACCGTGGCACCGCACTGGCAACAGATAGCGAAAAAGACCATGACAGACAGCGCTACAGCCAGAGTAAACACCGGTTTCCCCTGTTTTGGACCCTCCTCCCACTTGGCTTGCCGTATCTTGTTTACCAGCGTCTCTGACTCAGCTTCAACGTCAGCGCCTAAGTTGTAAATCGTCCCCAGGGTAGCAATAACCACCTCGCGCGCCGGGAATGCCGCCAAAGTAGCCACTGTAATTTTCCAGTCCCAACCAAGGGGATGAAACGCTGGTTGAACCGCCCGTCCTAAACGACCCAGGTACGAATTCCGCAACTGCTCGCCGACCTGCATGTTACGAAGCGCCAGCAGTCCTTCCTTTCGTTGCATCTCCAACAGACGCAACCCGAACAACTTTTGAATCAGCTCCTCTTGCGCCGAGTAGTCTGCCAGAAAACGAGCTTTGAGCTCCGCCAGGCCGGCCTCATCTTTGGCCTGAGCAAAAGCTTCAGAAATCGTGACGGACAGACTATCCGGGTCACGGCCTTGATAATGCATTAACTTGGCCAGTTCTGCCCCAGCAACCATCTCCATAAAATCGTAGTGCGCTTGCAGCACCGACACCTGTCGGCTGAACTCAACCTCCACGGAACGCGGCCGAGGATAGTAGCTCAACGCCCAGATAACTATTGTAATAGCCAGTATGATGGTCCCAGCCCTGACGATAAAGGATTTGACTCGATTGAGTACTCTGATTGTGACCGATTTCAGGGTCGGTATCTTGTAGCTGGGCATTTCCATCAGGAAAGTGCTGCGCTCGGTCTTAAAAAGCGTCCTGCTCATGACAAATGAAACCGCCACCGCGACTACTACGCCAAGCAGATAAAGCAGTGCAAGAACGATCCCCTGCAGGTTGAGGACGCCGAAGTAGCTCTTGTAGGGAACGAAGGCGGCAATCAGGATGGCATATATCGGCAATCTGGCGGAGCAGGTCATCAAAGGCGCCACCATTATCGTAATAAAGCGAAGCTTCCGGTCCTCGATGGTGCGCGTGGCCATAATGCCCGGAACAGCACAGGCAAAAGAAGAAAGCATCGGAATGAAGGACTTACCCGATAGTCCACACCAGCGGAACATCCGGTCGACCAAAAATGCCCCCCGTGACATGTAGCCGGAATCCTCTAAAACGGCGATAAATATAAACAGAATAGCAATCTGAGGGATAAATATCAGCACTGCCCCCACCCCCCCGATAACACCGTCTGTCAGCAACGACTGCAGAGGCCCTTGAGGCATCAACGTCTCGGCCCAGCTGGCCAGGCCAGAGAACATCACATCGATCGCATTCATGAACGGCCCTGCCCAACTGAAAATGGCCTGAAACATCAGAGCCATAGTCACCACGAGCATGACCGGTCCAAACACAGGATGCAGCAGATAGCGATCCACTTTCTCCGAGAGCACCCTTCGTCTCGATTTATCAATAGTAACGGTGGAAGTGAAGACCTGCGCTGCCTTTCTAGTCAGCGGCATAGTCTCGGCGGCCGACAAAGAAGCCGAGACTTCACGTATCACGTCCCTTCCCCGCTCCAATACCTCCCGCGCTCGATTCCCCTCCTCTCGTATAAATCTAGCCTCGGCAGGACCATCGACATCAAAAATAATCCTCAAGCACTCGGCACGCGTCCGTTTCCCGTCCCCAAAGCCGGACTGCAAATCCTTCAATACGCTCCCCGTGAGATCATCATACATGCCACCTGATGAAAGCTCCGGTGGGCTGGCGATTACCTCGGCAGTTTTCCTCTTGAGACGCGCTATTCCGTGGCCGCGATTGCCCACCACCGGCACCACGGGAACACCTCCGATAGCACGAGAGAGCTTCCCAAAATCAATGCGTATCCCCCGCCTCTGGGACACGTCAATCATGTTGAGGGCAACGACAACCGGCTTCCCAATCTCAAGAACCTGAAACAGAAGGTACAGACCGCGCCTAAGGTTCGTGGCGTCGATGACACATATGATCACATCCGGAGCCAACCCGTTATCGGTTGTTCCAAAAAGCGCCGAGGCGGCAATGTATTCATCAGGGGAAAAGGCAGCCAGCGAATAAGTCCCAGGGACATCAACCAATGTAAACTGCTGGGGTTTTTCTTTGCCTACAGAGAATCGGCCCGTAACTTCTTCAACCGTTACACCGGGGTAGTTGGCCACCTTCTGATTGAGCCCTGTGATGGCATTGAAGATAGTCGTCTTCCCACAATTGGGATTACCGCAGATAGCTACTCGATAAGTGTCCAAAGCAGAGCTTCTGACAGCCGCAATGGGCATGCCCATTTCTTTATACTCGATGCTCGGCTAGTCATCGAGTTCGATCGCAACCAGTGCCGCCTCTGTGTGGCGCAAAGACAAATAACTCGGGCCAATCTGTACTTCGATAGGATCTCGGAGGGGAGCGTTCCTGACAAAGATCACCTCCTGACCGGGGATAATGCCAAGCTCCAGAAGTCGCCGTGTTACCGGGCTGTCATCCGTAAAACCTACTACCGTTCCTCGTTGTCCGGGAATCATCTTATCAAGGTACGTCATACTATCTGTCCTCATCCTGTCTGCAGGCACAATCCTCAACGAGTAGCATTTGTCTCCTTTGCGGTCCTTCTCTTTCCAACCGTGCGTTTTTTCTTGTTCCGACATTTCTCGCAGTAACCCTGTACTTCTATCTTGAACCCCTCAGGCTCGAACTTGTGCGCACGAGCTCTACGGGTCAGCATATGGACTATGTTTTCGACATTGAACTCGATGAATTGCCTGCAGCCCAGGCAGTAGAAGTGGCCGTGCGGCGCCGGTGTCACGCGATCATACCGGGTAACGCCATCACCGATATTCACCTCTTCAGCCAATCCTATCTGGCAGATCAGTTTCAGGTTGCGCCAGACTGTGCTATACCCAACCGAGCGGTCCCGTTGACGTACCTTGTCGTACAACTCATCGACGGAAACGTGCTTCCCTAACTTGAAAAACGAGCGGAAAATCAACTCGCGCTGAGGAGTCATCCTAAAACCTTTTGCCCGCAAGAGTTCTCTCATTAGTCTACTCTATCGGCTAAATTAGGCCAAATGAAAACGACTTTCATTTTCAATAACCCACAAAATCCAAGAAAAGTCAAGTGTTTTTGACACTAAGCCCCAACTTTTTTGGCTAACGTAACTACCTACAAAACAATAAAATAGCCGCCCCGATGGGCGGCTATTCAATGGGATAAAATCGGCACTCTCTGCTATTTGACCAAAATCATCTTTTTCGTCTCAGAATCGTCTCCCCGCACCAGCCGGTAAAAGTACACCCCGGAAGCCACCGGTCGGCCAAAAGAGTCGGAACCATCCCACGACACCACATGCGTTCCCGGGACCTGGACTTCATCTACCAGAGTCCTGACCCACCGGCCCAGGATGTTGTAAATGGACAAGTTTGTCCTGGCAGGCTTTCTCCCCAGCCCTCCGGTTGCTCGCAATGTGTATGAGATGTTCGTCACGGGATTGAAGGGATTGGGGTAATTCTGGTGCAGTTCGAAACTTTGTGGAAGCTGCGTAAAGGGCTGGCCGTCATACACCGAAGTTGCAATACCACCGAAGAACTCCAGCGCTCGAGCGATGAGTGTATCCTTATCGTTCCAACCTGTAAGGCCATCGTAAATGAATTCTATCGGGAAAGACAAAAGGATTGACTTGTGTGTGACATTGTAAGTTACACCACAGATCTTGTCGGTCGGCACATGGGGTCCCCCAAACAGGAACGCCACCTGGCCGGCGTTAACCGGGATTAGCGATGGCATCGGAAGGAATGGATTGTCACGGACATCGTATTTATACCTTGTCCCAGCGCTGAGAGGGTAGCCGTCAACGCCATAAAAGGCAATCCACTGACCATCCCCCTCATAGGTTGCGTGGAAATAGTCGGATAGAAAGGCCGAATCCAGATTGTGCAAGTCCCTCACACCTGAGATAGTTGACAGCAGTAGATTGCCACCGTTGTCGAAGTATTCTTTCATAGCTGCAATGTCGTTGGAGTTCAGGGTTCCCGAGGACGAGTCGCTGGTATGCCAGAAGACAATGTCATAGGCACTAAGGTCGCTGCCAGTCGGCGAGCCCTGGGTCTGTTTGTGCCAGGTCTTGGATGGAATCCTCAGATTGTAGAGCACTTCTTCATAGTCAGTCTCATAGTCATCACCGCGATCATCATCCACAATCAGAACCCGCGCCGCGCCGAGTTGAACCTCGAAACCGGATGTCTTGGTGAACTCACCGCTTCCCGGTGTGGAGCCGAGTGAATCGGTCGTGATAGTCAGGAAAAAAGAATCGATAACTGATTCCAGAGTGTCGGAAAGTGTGAACTCAATCGGTGCGTTGGCATTGTTGCGTTCGAGACCAAACAGGTCTCCTTCAACAAAAACATCATTAGTAATGAAAGTAACCTGGGGATTGTCTGTCGACAAAGACGCATGAATATTGTACGAACCACGCATCAGGTTCTTGATCGTGAAATAGAACTGAATCGTCTCACTCGCTTCCATGATTCCATCACCATTGCCTCCCTGGAAATCATCAAAGACAAGCGGATTATCCCCGGACAGCACCACCCAGGGACGGGAGTAGTCTATGTCAAAATCGGCATACATTAACGAATCAGAGTTGGAGATTCGCCACACACCGATTTTCGTGGCTTGGGGCGGGATCGGCGGATAACCAAAAATCTCATTGGTATGGCTGTTGGGAGTGGTCAGGTTATGAAACTCCCTGGCATGGGTAGCACCCGGCCAGGGGTCACCGGCATCGCCCTTGTTGTACAGCGCGAGAGCCAGGTCATTGTTTCCGTCAGCCTGCTCCATGGCTACGTAGTAGCGGGTGTAATCTGTGTTGTTCGCGGCAGCCAAAGTATCGACGTGGTAAATACAAAGCCCTGATCCCGGCAGGTACTTGTCAAATCCGATATTCTGCCTGTTTTCAACCACCCAGTATTCGTTGTCGTCTGTATAACTGTTCTTCAATTTGTAGGCAATCGGATTATACTCAACAGCCGGAACCATCTCCTGATAGACATTTGAACTAACCTCAGTCAAATCAAGAAAACCAACTGAAGCTTTGCACCAGGCATCAAAGTGAGCCGGAGTCTTGGAGTCGCCGAGATAGTTGCCGCTGGCCATTATCGTCCATTTGCCCAGGCCGTCTGATGACTCAGGATCATAATCGATGTCGTACAGGTCCGGCAGCCCCAAGAAATGCCCATACTCATGGCAAAAAACACCAATAGGTGAAAGCTCGTAGTCGCCCAATGTGACTTGTGTCTCCTCCGGGTTCATCGTGTAGGCAGAGACCCAAACATAGTCTATATACTTCCAGGGATACAACTCCCACTTGTGGGACCACATTCCTTCCCCCACCCCTTCGGCGCCCGGACCGGCATGAATAATAATAACCCCATCGCAGTTTTCATCGTTGTCATGATCATAGTTCGAGAAATCAACGCCGGGATCGGCTGCGGCAGAATCCACCGCATCCGCAGCAAGGTCGCGACCCCGGGTCAAGCCGTGATCATCAGACACGTACCATTCATAGGTCTGTGGCATACGATACCAGCCGAATATATCCCCTCTGATATAGAACTGATCGTAGGAAGTCTCGAGATAGTAATCCGTCATGGAGCCGGTCGGGTTATGGATCGGGTCGATATCCCGGTTGGTGAAAAGTATCGAGTCGAACTGCTGTGGCGTACCGGCTAAATTCTGCCCATCATAGGGCCAGTCAGAGAAATCCACCAGAATGACAATAACACGAACAGTATCCACAGCCTGGATGCCAAGGGCAAGATTTTCACGGTGTTTCTGTTTGTTGAAAACCGAATGCTTTTCAGGAGCTGACCCACCGGCTGCTTTGAACGCTTTCCAGTCAGCTACCTTCTGTTCCCAGACGCCTTCAGCTTTCCACTTTTCAATCGCTTCCTTGGTTGGGGCCACTGCCGTCACACTGCCGACCATCACCGCCATCGCGAGCAGCGCCAGAGCTGTCTGTTTGATAACACCTGAGAATTTCATTGTCATATTCCTTTATTCGCCTCTCTCGTCGTAAGAACCCGCCAGTACCATAGAAGGTTTCACTCTATTATAATGTAAATCATCCTACTTCAAAAGCGCCATTTTCCTCGTTTGTGATCCTTCAGTCGATGTCAACCGGTAAAAGTAAACACCACTAGCTACTTTATCGCCGCGGTTGTCGGTAGCATCCCACTCAACTGTGTGCGAACCGGCAGTAACGCACCCCGCCAGGAGAGTCTTTACCTTCTGTCCCAGCATATTGAACACTTCCAGCGATACCTCTCCGGCCTCTGCCAGTGAGAACGAGATGGTCGTTGTCGGATTGAACGGGTTGGGGTAGTTCTGGTACAGCACGAAGCTCTGCGGCAACGCTTCTTCTTTGCCACCATCGACGTCCGTACTCAGATCGAATCTCGCCTTCGCCGCACCTGCATTCGCATAAACGGCGGGCACATCGTCGCCACCCACGAGCGCCAACGCCACCTCGACAGAATCGCCGGGAAAGATGATAAACGGTCCACCACTGACAAGAATGAGCATATCACCAACAAGCGTCTCCTCGACATCCACGCCTCCGACTGAAATGAGATTGAAGAGCTCCCCTCGATTGAATCCAGTCTTAGCGGCGCTGTTGTCAATCGCTCTGAAAGACGTGATATTCTTCAGTCCAACCAGCCCGACTGCCGGGCCGCTGTTGCTTTCCTGGCAGAGCAGATTCATCGTGCTGTCATACGAGCACTTATCACCGGCGCCAAGCAAATCGAAATCGGTCAGAAAACCGAAATGCAGATTAGTCAGTTTCTCGACAGAGTCGTTTCTGAGATAGTATTTGACAATAAGTAGGCCATCGTCATCACTGTATGGAAAGCTGGTCGTCTGCTGGACCACGGTAATGGGTATGGGTATGTAAGATTGGTTATCGACAAAACAGGCCCAGCGACAAAAACCGCCATCGGCATCAGGCCATCCAGCCGTAAGTGGATCGATCGGAACGAAATCTGACGGGGCAAGCAACCCAAAACTGTCGCGGACAGCGCTCGAAAGCTGAAGCGCATTGCGCCCTACAATGATGCCGGCTTCGTACAGGAGATTGGGGCTGCCACCGTAGTGAAACCCTTCCCCCTGAAGATTGTAGATCGAGCCGGGGGCAAAACCGAACTGCCCAAAATCGGAAACCGAAATGTCCATCTCACTCGTGCTATGGGAAGCGATATTCCCCTTCGGTAGGATACCGACTGTTATAGTAAAGCCCAGGGTATCCAGAATCACACCGCCAGACGATTCCAGGACCAAGAGACATGATATATCCTGACCATGATAAAATGCAGAGTCAAATCGGATTGTAAATGGCTCTGAATTCACCGCTATCGTACCTCCTTGCCCGAAGAAGAACATGGCCTGATCGGCCAACACTACCACGCTGTCGTTGTTATCCGACATGACAGTTCCAACCACCATTTCCAGATTACCCAACGTATTGTTGAGCAACAACTGCAGTCCGAACTCTTCCCCGGGTACAGCGATGCCATCGCCAGAAATCATTACGCGTTTAATTGTGAACTGAGGCTCCGCCGGTGGAGGCAAATAATCCAGAAGTCTCGCAGCGTCCGGAAGACCATAACCATAGGCGTTATCCTCACCGGGAGCACCCAGATCACTGCAGGATTGGATGAGAGCATTCTTGATCTCGTCGACAGTGGCGTTGGGATTATACTGACGCATCAGCGCTACCAGTCCGGCAATATAGGGCGCAGCCATCGAAGTTCCGCTCATGCTGCTATAGCCGCCCCCCTTGTATGATGAACGAACGGATACACCGGGAGCGACAACCTCCGGCTTGATCCCACTGGGATCACAGGAGGAAGGCCCGCGACTTGAAAAACTGGCTATGACCCGGCTGTTATCGACAGCGCCGACGGCAAAACTGTTAATCGGGGTGGAAGCGCGATCGGCAGGACTTCTGAGTGTGGCCGGATCGGGACCTTCGTTGCCGGCGGCAAAGACCGTTACAATGCCGGCAGCCTCAACATTATCTACGGCAGCATAGAAGGTTTCATCACATGGCGCAAACAGTCCCTTGGGGATACCCCAGCTATTGAGGATAACGTCCGGGACATCGTCGGTGGTATTGAGGTCGCCATCAGGGTTAAGCGCCCATTCGAAGGCCTGGAGAATGTCACTGATCGTGGCGCCAAGCGACTGCCCCTGATCAATCACGCCAGCCGTGATCCACTCCGCCTCGGGAGCAACACCAAACGTATCAGCAAGGGTTGCACCGACCATAATCCCCATAGTGTGTGTGCCATGGCCGGCCTTGTCGGCAGGCAGAGTATCGGGAGCGACATTGGAAAACCAGGCAGCCGACAACGAGACATGGTTTCCCCGCCATTTTGACGCCAGAGCCGGATGGCTCTGCTCCACGCCGGTGTCAAACGAGCAGACGAGTCTGCCCTTTCCTTTCAGCCCTCGGTTCCAGAGGGCGGGAATATCCAACAGTTCCAGTTGATCTGACACGCTGGCCGAAAGGCTGGGAGCGCTTGCTATGTAAACCGGCTTGTCGTAAGTCAGAGGGACATTTTCGACAACCAGCTTCACGCCCTCAAGAGCCTGCAGTGAATCCAGCGTGGAGAGGGCAATAGTAGCAGTAAAGGCCGGTATTACCCAGTGTCGCTTTATCTCGGAAAAACAATGATCTGCAAGAAAGCGCTCCACACTATCCATGGCGGAGGTATGAAATGACCTGAGTCTGCCAACTACCAACTTGATGCGCAGGTCCCTCGTCAGCATCGGCTGACAGGCGGCTCGAGAGACATATTCTCTGACCTGGTCATTGTCCAAGAAGACGATTACATTGACAAGGCTATCTGATCTGCCCACGAGAGGGCCGGCAACTACCTTTTGGAGCCCAGGTGACAGGCTGGCCTTAACAGCCACAGTCAGCAGGAAAAACAGGATCGCTGTATTGATGACAAAGACAGATGCTTTCCCAGGCTTGCGTGACATCGGCTCTCCTTCAATAAAGTCCAAAGGCCGTACGCGCAAAGGGTATGCCGCCCCCATCTCATAAAACTTCCTTCGGAAAGCCCTGCAACAGACTGCACGCCAAGATAATCAGGGCAATGTAATGCCATGTATAACAGCCAGATAACCAGACCGGCCAGACTGAATCCAATCCTTCGAGCTGCCGTAGCCGTTTTGCACATTTTGCTTACTGTGACTCAGCCTGCATAGAGAGGGGCAGGATTGAGCATTTTTTTTCAGGCTATTCTATGAGCAAAGTCTATATTAGGACCGTGACCTCAGTTCTCAGAAGCTGCCGGAAAGCAAATCGCTGGCTGCTGCTGGTGTTGGCTTTAGCCCTCCTGGTAAGAGTTCTGTACCTTGTCCACTATCACAGTATGCCGGACTGGGATCAGTTGACGGTGGATAATTACTACCATCTCCACTGGGCACAATCAATCGCCGAAGGCAACATCCTTGGAGATACAACTTATTTCCGAGCCCCTTTCTATGTTTACTGCCTGGCTTTTCTCTACGCCGTCTTCGGCGCGTCGCTCTGGGTAAGTCGACTCTTCGGTCTTCTGGTAGGTCTGGGATCAATCGTCATGACCTACTTTATCGGGAAACGGATTTTCAACTCGAAAGTTGGTCTGACAGCGGCACTCCTGCAGGGCGTTTATCCCGCGATGATTTACTTCGAGGGAGAGTTGTTACTCGATCCCCTTTTCACACTGCTATTGCAGTTTGCAGTTTACAAGCTGATAACCTGGTTCGACAATAGAACAACCAGAGAAGCTCTAGTCAGCGGTTTGTTACTCGGATTGGCCTGCATAACACGCCCGACAGCCCTTGTCTTTATTCCTTTCGTCATCATACTAATGGCGATAAAACTGAGAAATACGAGTTGGTGGGTAAGACATTCCATTGTCTTCGTTCTTGGGGCTTCACTGATCATAGCTCCAATCTTCGCCCGCAACCTGGCGGTGGCCGACGATCCTGTGCTTATCGCCTCTCAGGGGGGAATCAACCTGTATATTGGAAACAACAGCAACGCAGACGGCACCTCCGCGGTCTTGCCGGAGCCACTCGGTCATAACTGGCGTCTGAAAGACATCACTTTCCTTGCGGAACAGGACGCAGGCACAGAATTGAAACCGGGTAATGTCTCTTCATATTGGATGAATAGAGCATTCCAATGGATAAGAGAGCATCCGGGAAGATTCATGTGGCTCTATGCGAAGAAGCTATACTGCAGTTTCTCCAACCGTGAAATATCCAACAATCGCAATCTGGACAGCTTTTTCAATCAGGTACCCATTCTCAAATACAACCCCCTTTCCTTTGGTTTCCTGTTTGCGCTTGCGCTCCTGGGAAGCGTGGTCGGGTTCAGACATAAGCCTCATATATGCTTATTGTCGTTGATCGTTCTTGTCTATGTCTTAGCAACCTCGCTGTTTTTCTTTAACAGCCGCTTCCGCTTACCGCTGCTACCCTACTACTTCCTGCTCGCTGCTTATGGACTTATAAGCTTCATCCATCAGGCACGTTCAAGATGGACATCCGGCGTGATACTCGCGTTTGGCGCTGGCTGTGCAGGTTTTTTCTCGTTTTATCCTCTTGTTCCACTTCCCCAAGGAAGCTCCCCGATTCCGCTGAACTCCAAGGGATTGTACTATTTCGCTAACAAAGATTATCACCAGGCCATCCGTTACCACCGCGCGGCACTATCAATCGACTCTACCTTTCCCGAAACGAATTTAAATCTGGGAACCTGCTATATGAAGCTCGGCCTGGCTGATTCAGCACGATACTATTTCGAGCAGGAGAAAGAATTCAATCCCATCCGAGCGAAGGCGTATATAAACATCGCCTCCATCTATCTGGTGAGCGGGCAGTATGCGGATGCCATCACCGAGGTGAAACAGGCTCTGGCACGCAAGCCCTATGATGTCACGGCCAATATGGTGCTTCTGAGAGCAGCTTCGACCTTACCGGAGATAAGCAGTGACAGCCTGACATATTTGGCCTTTCGTGCGAGTGAGTGCACCGAACGCGACATCTACCTGTTGAACGATGCGGCGAGCCTGCTGGCTGCCGGAGGTAGTCTCCCCCAGGCCGAATCGCTGCTGCTGCAAGCCTTGACCACCCAACCACCGCCCATCGAGACCGATGACGAGGCCTTTACACAAACGTTTAGAAACAGCTCCCGGAAATGGGAAAAAGAACGGGCCAGAACCCACTATCAGCTTGGCTACATCTACGGGCTTCAGGGACACTACCGTGAGGCAACGCACCACAGCAGCCTGGCCATCGAGGGCGATTCGAGTCTGACCGACGCATATGTAAACCTCGTCAGCGGGCTTCTTTCATTGGGACAGCGGTCACAGGCCGACTCCGTTCTGACCGTTGCCCTCGACAAGTTTCCCTCCGACCTGCATCTTCGTCAACTGAGGAGCTTCCTCACCCAATGAAAAAGGGACCGAATTCCTCCGGTCCCTCTGCGCGCAATGATCACAACTTTCAACGAGTGCCAAAAGTAAAACCTATCTCAAATACTTGCCCCAGTCAGGAAGCTTATCCTTGCTTAGCTCGCGCTCGGCGCATCTCTGCCAATAGTGTTTTCTGGCATCTGAAACGGAGAGAGACTGGGCCGCATCAGGGTAGCGGATGCCGCTGGTCGGTGACGACAAATCGGTTGGATAAAGCCAATCCAGCACCTTACTAGCAACTACCTGCATTTGCGTAGGCTTGATCGCCAGCGGCGTGAAATTGAAATGCACTGTCCTAAACAGGGAAGTAGCCAACCTATGACCGACAGGATTGCCCTCCATATTGTAACTCCCGCCGTAGGGGTGGTTGGAGCCGTAAAAGGACTTATACAGATACAGTACTTCAGTAGCCGGTGTCCTGACACTCCAGTCGACTTCCGGCAGGCCCGGATGCTCCGGCAGGAATCTCAAGCTGGGATACGGCCCCCAGAAGTAACGACTATGCAGCAGGGCGGTATCAATATCAAGGTTGGGCCATCCGACCGAGTCAATGGCATAGGCGCCCATGAAATCCTCAATTCGTCCCGCATACGTTGAACACGCAGTGTGCAATACGCCCCCTTCCCACGGCGCGGCATGACAGAACCAGGCCGAGAAGGCTAACTGTGACACTCCAAAATAACGCATGTAATCTTGACCTGGAAACACCGCCCAGTGTTCACTAACCATGCCGTCACCTATAACAGGCGCTCTCCAAGTGGCCCAAACATTGACCCCGGCATCAATCGCCTTATAAATGTTATCTTCCCTATCTGGGAAGATGGAACTCTTTATGTCGTCATCATACAGAATAAGCACCTTGTGCTTGAGCATGAATGCCATCGGGACATCACCTAAGTTGTCACCCACCTTCTTAACCCCCAAGTAATCGGGCGCGTAAGACTTTTGCCAGCCACTCGTTCCCAACGGGATCGTATCGAATTCAACATTCGGATCCCAATGCTCGATTACTCCCTTCCAGTATTCCCTACAGGAACATGTGGGAGTATTCTCACCCGGTTTCACAAACGCAGTGAAGTCTAGAACACCTATATCACGCTCATATCTTGGATCAATTACCGTAAAGCTATCAAAGGCTGGTACCAAGTCAGCCACAAAGGCGTCATCGCGGCTTCGTATCCAGAACATAAACCACTTCTCCTGAGTGGTGTCGGATTGGTCATACTTGTAAACATCATAAATGGTGTCAGTAGTATTAAGCACCCATGGATCAATCCCGCTAAACGAGCTATCTGCCACCTTATTAAAGTAGGGATCAGCGATGAAATTCGGATCATCCACAAGAAACTTGGTTTCCGCCTGTCCCCACGTACGCTCTACTCCTTCGGAGACTACTACCGTATCGCACATAACTGTAACACTATCACCAAAGAGCGTATCACAATGTATGACCGTATCGCCTTCGTTGTAGACACGACCATCTATAGTTACGAACACCGGCCTGACAAAAGAGTCAACCAATTGCCTGAACGCCGAATCGGCATATGGGCCATAGAGCCGCCAATGAAATTCAAACGGGGGCGCCTCACCCGGATAATCGACAATGTCCGAACCAGACCACCTTAGTTTTACCCCCGTCACAATACCGCCCGGAGTTGGAGAGTTGACAAAGGGTAGATCACCTGAGAAGCTTCCAATGTTGGTTTCCGGCGGATGATCGTTGCGGAAGAAAAGGCGGAAGACAATATCCGAGCCAAGGCCTTCCATATCGAACGCCTGCAAGAATATCCACTGAGGGACGTACGTGTTTACCGGATCATTCTGGTTGGCCTCAAGCGGGATGATGTTTTCCGTATGTGGATCGAACGGATCCGGATAGGTAGTGTCAATATGCATAAAGTCCCAACTATCCTCAGGTACTATGGTGTCGACATGGATAAAATCCCAATTCCCGCTAGATGTTGTCGACGTCGAGTCGATGCAATCCGCACCGGAGTATTCGTTACATATCCAGTAGGTAGTATCAAATACGGTCTCAGTATAAACTTGAAAAACCTCTACAGAGTCGAGGCAGACACTATGCTGCCACGTACGGCATCCCCACCAGGTCGTGTCTATCTCAGGAAGTCCAATATAGTTCCAATCCATACTATCGAGTGTCAGGATATAATCCTCCGGTGCCATTAAGCCCACCACACTGTCTGTAACAATATAGTAACGGTAGTAGTCGATCAACCCGTCTGGATCTGTTCCATACCAATAGACGACAGGGTTGCGGGAAAACCTCTGTCCTACTGGTGGGATGTTGGAAAAATACACGATCGGCTTTTGATTTTCGTAAACCTCACCGTCGAGTGTATTTGTACAGCTAGCCAGATACAGTGCCGGTAGCAACATGAGTGAAAACGCCAATGCTGCCAGTACAATCGCTATCCTCACCTGTCTTGTCCTTATATGTATACTCCTCGCATTCATAATCTCGTCTTTACCCTCTTAGAATCCGATAGTCATAGTGAAACGGTGAACCTCCGTGAGCATGCCGAAATCTTGGTATGCATAATCGAACTGCAACTCACGATCCTCTCCGAAAGGCAACCGTAAACCGCCTCCCGCAGTAAAGCCGTCGACATCATAATTGAACCGTCCCCCCGCTCGCAAGATCAAGTAGTCCCGGAAGGAGTACTCCACTCCGCTGTTGTACTTCTCCAGGTTATCCGATGGATGCGAACCCTCAACTGCAAAGGTAACCAGATGATCCACTCCTTCGATGACATTGACAGAACCGCCAAACCTGAAGTTTATCGGGAGAGGGTAGGCCTTCGATATGAAGGTCATGTCAGGACCGAAGTTCGTGATTACCATAGCAATTTTGAATCCTCTGAACCCGGTGTTGTACACGGTTCCGACGTCGGCCGCCCAGCCGTTGGCGGAATAATCGTGAGCAAACTCACCTATGTACTTAACTGTAAACCCAACCGAAAAACGGTCAGTCAGATAACGGCCGTAACTGACGCCAAGGGCATAATTGTTCCATGAAAACGTGCGGCCGGTGGGAACCCTATTATAATCCATTTCCTCAATGTCACCCGAGGAAAGACCATACATGCCAACCCCTAAAACACCTCCGATCGACTCCAGTGGCAGCCCAATCGCTGCAAAGCCATACTTAATATCGGCGGGCATCTTGATGTATGTGAATGCTGCCTGGTGGCCGTATAGGTAGGTTAGACCAGCAGGGTTATAGAACACCGACGTGATATCATCGGCCACAGCTGTAAACGCTTCAGCCATCCCCATAGCGCGAGCGGAGACACCTAACTCAAGGAATTGTGCACCGGTGGTGCCCACTTTTGCCTGGGCATGCAACTGAACAGGACAGAGAAGGATCGCAAGGCCAAGTGCTGCCGCTATGCCCACCACCCCAAGTTTCTGGCGCCACCTTATTCCCGCGTCTGAACGACTATCTTTCCCAAACATGGTAGCCTCATCTATGTGCATGTAACTATCTTTCTTTCCTCATGGTATCTTACAGGTTTACCTCTAACCCCATCCTAATCTGCCGGCTATAGTCCCAGTTCCCTGGGTTGAGATCATACTCTGTGCCACCTTTGATTATCTGGCTCTGGTTCTGTTGCGTATCCGGCCGGCCGGTATTGGTGTAAACCCCGACAACATTTCGGCTGTCGAGCAGATTCTCTACCCAGAGAATATAGCTGCAGTCAAGCCCGACAAACTTGAAGTCCTTGGTGAAACGAATATCAAAATTAATAATAGAAGGCATCCGCAGAGAGTTACGCTGGATGTCTTCCCCCACCTCTGAAGTAATATTCGGATAGGCTCGATCCGGCGTGAACGGCTTCCCGCTTTCAATTCTTGTTATAATCGCCAGCGACCACGCATTCGGGATGGGCAAGCCAAAGAGCCGGGGTTTGACAGTACTTGGTACAAAGATCTGAATACTGGCGTTAAGATTGTGACGCACATCATCGTCAAGCGGCGCTTCCGACAACGGTTCCCGGGAGATCTCGAACGGCGTCTGCCATTCGCGGGCCGCCTCCGAAGCCTTGCCGTAAGCAAACGCATAAGTATAGCTTAGCATCCCATTAACATAGCCACCGCCCCGTTTATCAACCTGAAGCTCAAATCCACGGCTGCGCCCGTAATCACTGTTGCGATACTGCTGCCGCGTCAAACCGCCCAGGAAAACGTCCGAAGCGTTGACCTTGTCAAACTCGTCCTTAAAGTAACCAGAAATATCGATCGAGTAATCCTCCGACATAGCATACTTAACGCCGAAGGAATACTGAACGGTTTTTTTGTAATCGAGGTTGTAGTTCCCAACGATAAGATTCTGGTCCACAGAGGCTGTATTTCGTGCATACATGTAGGTCAAGGGTGGAAGTTGGTAAAAATGGCCGTAGTTGAAGTGAACCTTGGCCTTGTCTGAGATCGGGTAGGAAAAGCCGATTCTTGGAGATATCTTTTGCCGGTCTCCCAAAATGACGCCGGAACCGAGGTCATCGTTTTGAGCAACAGGGATAAGCCTATCCTTGTCCTGGATGAAGAAGTCCCAACGAAAGCCCAAAGAAGCAATCATGGAACCGTACTCCAGTTTATCGCGCAGGTAGACCGTTCCCGCCCACGGGGAATACTCGAACATATCTCGGAAGGCACCCCTATCGGGATACGGCCCACCGTCACTACGACCAGTATACAAAACATATGGCTGTTCAATATGCTGGTAGACGAAATCCATCTTCCGAATAGCAGTGCCAGCTTTCAACTGGTGGTGCCCAAGCTCGCGGAATATCTTCAACTCTCCACGGTAGGTATCGATATTATGGTAATGCCATGTTGCATCCTCATCATAGGTCATTGGCTCAAAGAAATTGCTCGAACCGCCCGCATCCCAGTGACCGTTGCCATTCACATCCGTGAATGGTTCACCCGCATCATAGAAGTTGTTTGAGGCATCGTACAAGCCGTTGCCGTTACGGTCAATAAATGGCGTACCGGGGGTCCACAGATCGTTTGGGCCGTCATATTTACCGTTGTGGTTATAGTCCATGTTCTCCGGACACACGCACTTGGTGAATTCGTCAACCCCTTCGTCGTACACGTTGTTCCCATTGACATCACGAAAGGGTTCGCCAATAATCGAATCCCCATCAATCCACGGCTCCGGGAGGGGGGCTCCCACATTGGCAATGCGATCTCCATCCAAAATCCCATTGCCGTTCTTGTCCTCAAGAAAATCCCCTTGATCCCATACGCCATTCCCGTTCAGATCGATATACGGCTCACCCTCGTTTCTATCCAGAATGCCATTGTTATTGAAACGGAATCCAGACCAGTGACCTGTGGCGCCCTGAATATCCTCGTCATACAAGAATTCCCCCTGTGTGTAGCGCGGACCGGTGAAGTCAGTCCCGTAGACAGCAGTGTCGGGATAAAGGTTGATTATCGGTTCGGGTGGATCATAAACGCCATTACCGTTTCTATCTTGAAAATTCTCCGACTCATGTTCGAATCGGAATTGGTCAGGATCGAAACCGTGCCCAGGATTGTTCGGGTCACCAGGCTGCCGCTTATAGGTCGTCCGCGTATAGGATAGAATCGCCTCGTAGTTCATATTCTTGGACAGAGACTGCAGGACCTCAATGGAGGCCGTTCTCAATTTCTGTTCATCAACCGGAGCGGTCGCAGAACTATAACGATACGACCAACCAAACAATGTATTCCTGTCTTCGGTGTCCTTATAAGATAAAATAAATTTGAGGTTCTGTCTCGGCCGAAACTTCAGATTCACCATCCAGTGGTATCGGTTCTGCAGACGTTCGGGGATATTCAACCCAAACAGGTTGAAGAAACCGCTCTCCTTTCGCGTTACGGGAGTATTAAACCGATCGTACTGATAGAATCCATCGGTCTTATTAACCTCGGCGTAGAAGTAGTAGGTGAACTCCTTATCTTCCAGAAAGTTCAACCCCAAAGCCGGCAGCACCTTGCCCCTTAAAATGGGATCTGGCCCTGACAGTGAAAAACGAACATAGTCGTTGTTCCGGGAATATTTGTTCAGATCATGGTTACCGAAATCATCAGTGATGAACTGCATGTTCATCCTGGTATCGTCCTTGGAACCGGTTCGCGTGGTGATCTTGATAATACCCGACAGCGCATCCCCATACTCAGGGTCAAAACCATCCTTGATTACAGTAAACTCCTGAATCGAACCGGACACCAACGACAAATTCGCTCCGGCCTGACCGACTCCGGCCAGAGGGTCGTCGATCGGCACACCATCAAGAATATACGAAACCTCACCGGCACGCCCACCCCTGATAAAAATCTCACCTTCGCGACCAGTAACCACACCGGTTACCTGCTTCAACAGGTCCTGAATTGTGCTGACAGGCTGTACGTCGATCTGTTTGGCTGTGAGCGTCTGCTCCGAGGACACCTCGGAAATCTTCAATATATCCTTCTTTGCTCTGACAACAATTTTCTCCAGCTCAGTCACCTTTTCCTGAAGCTTGGCTGAAACGATTTTTGACTGATCAGACTTCACCTCAACATCGGTAACCTCAAGCTCCGTGAAATGGACGTGCGTAATCTTCAGGGTATACGTCCCCGGCCCCACCTGAGTGATTATGTAGTTGCCGTCCAAGTCCGTCATGGCGCCGCGCTGAGTCCCCACAATCTGTACCGAGGCGCCCATCACAGGGTTACCGTCTTTGTCAGTGAGCGTTCCTTTTATCTGACCTGTCGCGGCAGAGAACACATTTGTCGGCAAGACCATTAAACAGACAGCAAGAACTACTAAGAAAACCACATACTGCCAACGACGTTGCATCTGCATTCCTCCTCGAATTTCACTAAAAAAACTCATGCCCAGAACTCATTTTTCACCGAGCATTCCTAATCTTACTCCGTCAACCCCTAATGTCACGGGTCGGTACGGTTTGCTTGTTTTCCCAATCACTTAGGCTGCACAAAATAGCCACATCCCATCTGCAAAGTCAAGCGATTTTTTGCCGTCAAAGTCTAACTTATAGACTATCAACAGACCCCCAGTGTTTAAAAATATCCCGTTTCGTAATAGCATTTTTCTTTACGTATTTTGTTCGATAATCTACTCTTTCACATTCCGTCCTGCTCAGTTTGCTATCTTCAAAGGCAAACCCGAAATACGGCCCCATTTCCCGTGCGAACAAAAACACCATCCGGTCAAACTGGCTTCTCGCAATCGGCTCTGCCTGAGATGCGCAGAAGTTGCATGGTAATTTCTCCGCCAATGCCTGGTGCGGGGCCAACCCATGAAGTTTTATGGCCCCATGCTGGAGGAGGGTCTCTTTGACCCGTCTTTGGGCCGAGGCGATAATCTTACGGGAGTTGGCAACTACTTCGTATCGCGAAACAGAATCAAAGCAGGGAGCAGTGTGGAAATAAAACGGCCTTGAATCGCTTGGGGAAGAACGCCGCACATACTGCGCCTTTATTCCCAGCCGGGTCAGGAAACGGGTCAGCGCCTCGGCAATCGCTGCAGAAGACTCACCGAGCGAACCGGCCAGAGAAGCGTTTGGATGATCACGCATGTTGATCGCGATGGCATACGTAAGCTCAGAAGGGTCGTGGTATACAGCCCGCCCGCCAGTAACCCTCCGTATCACAGGGATATCCGATAGCTTCGATAAATCCAGCGCCAGCTCTTTCTTCTGGTTGAGGCCGATGGTAATAGCACCAACCCGCCAGGTGTAGAGTCTTAGGTATGTAGTAGCTGGTTGAAGAGATGCCCGCCACATCAGCCATTCATCGAAAGCCATGTTGAAATAGGGATCGCCGGAGAAGTGTCGATAGAAAACAGACTTTGCCACCTGATCAATCTAACCAAAAGCGGGACGTTGCGCAAGATCGGCTTAGTAAGCCAGATAAAGGAACTCCGGCGCTCAGGCGTCAGAACTGTTCACATCAATATTGTACTGTTTGATCTTCAACCGGAGGGTCGATTCGGGTATATTCAAAAGGGCTGCGGCATGCTTCTTTACACCGCGTTTTTCTCTCAACGCCTTGGCAATGAATCGCTTCTCAAGCCCAGCAAGGTAATCATACAAGGAATACGACTGTGAAAACGAAAGCGCTTCAAGAGGCTGGCCTGGGGCGGCGGGGGTCCCGTTACCATCCTCAGGACCGACCGACGTAACTTTGCTCGATAGTATACCGAGCTCTATCAACTCCTGGTCGCCGGCCAGTAACACAAGCTTTTTGACCTCGTTTTCCAACTCACGGATGTTGCCCGGCCAGTCGTAAGAAACCAGTAGCCTCATCACCTCTGTGGATACCTCCTTGCCGCTTTTCTCGAGAAAGTGAATAACCAGCAAGGGAATATCTTCTCGACGCTCGCACAGCGGGGGTAGCCGGAAAGTCAAAGCTGTCAGCCGATAGTACAGGTCGTGGCGAAATAGCCCCGCTTCCATCTGTTCTTTCAAATCCTTGTTGGTGGCTGAGATAATGCGCGCATCCACCTTCAAGGGAACAGTCTCCCCGAGCCGCACGACTTCGTGCGCCTCAAGCACACGAAGAAGCTTTGCCTGTATGCTCAGGGGCATATCAGCAATCTCATCAAGGAAGAAAGTACCGCCATCCGCCTCTTCAAACAGCCCGGCCTTATCGCGATCAGCACCGGTAAAAGCCCCCCGTTTGTACCCAAACAGCTCTGATTCCAGCAAAGTTTCCGGCAGAGCGGCGCAGTTCACTGAAATAAATCTTTTTTCACGCCGGTTGGAGTTGAAGTGAATAGCCTGCGCAAGAAGATCCTTCCCCGAACCTGTTTCGCCTTCTATAGAAACGGATATATTAGAATTGATAACCTGCCGCACCTGCGCCAACATCTCAAGCATTTCGCTATTCTGAGTGATAATGTTGGGGAATGCCGCTTTCTCCATAAGCTGGCTCTTAAGACGGCGGTTGTCTTCAAGAAGCTGGTTCTTCTGAATCTCAACCCACTTCAGTGCCATCAGGTCGGAAAACCCAACCGCAAAGTTCAACTCATCCTGATTGAACGGGTTCAAGCCGTTATCTTCCGCCAAACGATCAAGATAAAGGTAGCTGATTGAATCATCACCTGTCCTGAGCGGGACGACAATAACGCTGGCAACCACCTCCGGTATACCCAAGAACAGATCATTGATAAAGGGATCACGGCGGCAGTCCAAAATCAGGGTCGGCCTACTCTTGGACACTTCCTGACCGATGAGGACTTTAAAGTTCTCACTAAACCGTTTCGCCTGATGGGCAGTTAGAGGGAATGAAGAGATGATTGGCATATCTTCCGCGTCAGGCGAGTATAGCAGGGTTCGGCTCCCAATTGTTTTCTTAAGCAATATGTCGAGTATTTCCTCCATCCGACCAGACTCCACGTCGGACAACTCCGCTGGCGTAACCAGGCTACCGAAGAGCTTGAATTCGTTTTCATTGGAAACCGATAGAGCAACAGCCTGCTCAGATAAAGACTGCAAGAACTTGTGGACAGCCCGAAGCTTAGCCTTCTCCCCAAGGAAAGAGAAGGCTTTTTCAGCCCGATTCAGCTTTCTGAAACCACCAGCAAGGTCGCCCTGCTGACAGGCGAAAACACCGGCTTTGAAATCGGCCCGAGCGACCCAATAATCCAGCTTCAGCTTCTTGAATAGATAGTGCGCCTCTTCAAAAGCAGCTCTGATTTTCTCCCCTTCACACGACCCGGCAGACATACATATATCAGCCATCACAAGAAGAGTGCGCGCAAGGTCATACGGGTCTCCAACCTCTCTCAGAATCTGGAGCGCCGATTGGATATTTTGACGCGCCTCTTCAAAATCTCCCCTGGCGGCGAAAACCCGCGCTATTACGCGATACGACAGTCCAACCTCCACTTTTTCGCCTAGGGAAAGAGAAGACTCGAGGGCTTTCTGGCCGTACTTCATTGCTTCTTCAACGTTATCCAGGACCAGTTCGGCCTCTGCCAACCGCCGACCAGACTGCGAAACGAGAGACGATCCCGGGGCCATGAGGAGACCCCTGTGGTAGGCATCACTTAAAAGCGTCTTGGCCTTAAGGGTATCCCCCTTCTCAAGAGCCAGTTCCCCGGCGAACTTGAGATACAGAACCTTCTCTCTCTTCAATCCCAGACGGCTAATGATCTCCAGAGCGTTGTCAAGATCACGACGAGACAGAATGAACTGGCGCCGTCTTAGACGAAGATAGCCAAGCGACAGCAAATTGATTGCTTGTGATATCTCCTGGCCATGTGCAGTATTGTACTTAAGAGCCTCATTCAGCTCCGACTCGGCCTGTTTCCATTGGCCAGTACAGATTCGGAGCGTACCCATGTTGCCAGTTAATTGGGACACTTTGCGGGGATTGTCCGAAATCTTGGCTACAGCATCAGCAAGGAAACTGACTCCTGAGCGATAATCGCATCGAATAGAGGAGATGCGCGCCAGTTCATTGAGGGAATCTACCTGCCCAACCGGTTCCCCGGCACGTCGGAAGGATGCCAGCGCATCTCGCGCACGAATTTCAGCGTTTTTCAAATCTCCCACTGCCGAGTATGACTTGGACAGTACTAACTGAATCCAACCATAGCGACGATTCAGAGGAAAATCAGCGAGCAGTTTAGACGCCCGGTGCCCATACTCCAAGGCTCTTGCATAATTGCCCTCGAAATAACTCCCTTCCGCCCTCAACGACAGCAATAGACCTAACTCATGGTCGCTTCGAGCGAACTCGTCTTCCGAGAGATCAGCAAGCTCCCGCAGAGCAGCGGCATACTGACGCTGACGGAATAGCTCCTCCACGGCTAAAAGGCGGTCGTCGAATATGACTTGTGGCGAGGAAAGTGGCATAATTTGTGTTCTTTCCAGACGACTACGTTACTTCATGACACCACGCAACGGGTCCTCAATACCGGGGCCACCACTGCCAGCTTCCTCTGCCACATTCTGACAGTTACCTGAGCTCACACGTGAATTCAGCAGATAGCCGACCACAAAAGGATAGGAATAGCGGCACATCAGGCCGATCAGCCAACCAGGCATATCATAGCCACCGGCTGTATATTCCACATCGGCCTCATTCTCGCTATTGTCTGTGGTGTCACTGTCAGTGCCAACGCCATCGGAGGAGTCACCGTCAGCATCCCATGGCAATTCGCTTGAAAGCACAGGGATTGAGAGAAAACAGGCAAAAAGCAACATCACCAACATGAGCCCCACGGTTAATCGTGAACGCATCATTTGCTTTGCCTCCTTGGGTATCCTGTTATCCTATTCACTCCAATTGGAATGATAGGCGCTTGTTGTTGAGCTAGCGCAGAGAAAAACGCATATTCTGCCATTTGTACAATAATCAATCTGTATCCGTCTGTCAAGTAATAAATTACTTGGCGCAGATTTTGCGTCACCCCCCTTAATAGCCCACCAAAAGCGGTGCCATTGTTCCCGGAGGACACCCTGCTTCTGCAGCCAATAGGCTTTATCTATACTCCGAACACAATGTCAACTTTTCGAAGTGGCAAAAAGGCAATTCTACTTCTAACCTGCTGCTGCAACGGAACTTACATATCTGCGAGCGTCAGATAGGGCACAGCATTGGCCACCAGCTCTCCTGCTCCTTCTTTCTGGTAACGGTAGTACCCAGCAGCAGCTATCATGGCCGCATTATCGGTGCACAACTCCGGCGAGGGAGAAAAAAGCCTGCAACCCATCTTACCGAGGCGTTCTCGCAGTAACTCCCTGAGACGACTATTCGCAGCTACCCCTCCCGAAATACTTACATCTTTGATATTCCTGTCGAGCGCCGCGCGGACGGTTTTCACTACCAGTACTGCTATAGCTGCTTCTTGAAAGGACGCTGCGATATCAGCCTTGTGTCTTTCGATTTCTTTCTTGTCCCGCCTTTTAAGGTACAGGGCAACTGCTGTTTTCAAACCGGAATATGAAAATCGATAGCCCTCCTCCTTCATGACGGCCCTGGGAAATCTCACATAGTTCGGATCGCCATTTTGGGCCAGCCTGTCAAGTTCAGCGCCGCCGGGGTAACCCAGCCCCATTAGTTTGGCAACCTTGTCGAAAGCCTCCCCGGCAGCGTCATCCTTGGTCTGACCGAGCAGCTTGTATTCACCGAACTGCCTTACCTCTACTAACATCGTATGCCCGCCAGACACCACCAGAGTCAGATGGTGTGGCTCCATTTGAGGGTGATCGAGCAGGTTAGCGGCAATATGTCCCTCTATGTGATTCACCGGGACAAATGGGATATTTCTGGCAAACGCCAGTCCTTTGGCAAAGGTCAGCCCAACCAGCAAGGGCCCTACCAGTCCCGGTCCCATGGTAGCAGCCACAAGATCAACGTCATTAATAGTAATTTCCCCTTGAGAAAGGGCTTGGCGGTAAACGGGAATGATCGTCTTGAGATGGGCCCGGCTGGCAACTTCGGGGACCACACCACCGAATTTGCTGTGGACTGTTTGCGATAGAATTATATTGGACAGTATTTCCCGACCGTTGCGCACAACGGCCACCGATGTCTCATCACAGGAGGTTTCAATTCCCAGAACCAGCAAAGTTATTCCTCGACAATCCTGACAGTGCTTGCCGAGGACCTCTTTACCTTGAAGTTAGAGGGACAGTCAATCTTTACATGGCAAACACCACCGGCATCACGACCCCGGTAATCCACTGAAGCGACGAGAGCATTGCTGTCAAGCAAATCAATATCATTCGGCGGGCCGGTGAGCTCTATACGCAATACGGAAGGTTCCGTCGAAACCTCTTTATTGACCGGCGCATTGTATACGACTATTGGGATGTCTTCAAATACCCTTGTTTTCACGGCGACGACTTCAATACTGACCGTAACTGAATCCGGCTCAAGCAGAAGATGATATCCCACAGGCTTCGCCAGAGGCAGGGTCATGGTAAGGTTATCTCGCAAACAGGTCAGCTCCTTGGATTCGGTTGACACGGCAGTAATCATCCTCACCCGTGACCGAGCCCCAATCAGCTTCACCTCGGGAGGGTCGGGTTTTGAAATCCGATTAACCGCAAATCCTTCATCCGCAATCACGGTAATGTTCGCCATCACCTTGACCCTGGTTTCCGTAATGTAATCGACATTGAGCAACAGAGAAACTGGCGAGACAACTTCATCCAGCGTGACAAAACTCCCGGCACCAGCCAGTAAGGTATTGGCAGTACTGAGATTGACGGTGTGGCGACCGATCGACAGTTGGGTAGCGAGTATCCGCATTCCCCTCCCACGCCACTTCCGCCGAAGCAACTGCTTGCCGGTAGCAGACACTACCACCGTCATAGAATCAGGAGGTTCATTGGCCAGAGTCAGCCGCTCGCCCAGGGCGATATCCGATATGGGCAGGGCCAGCCGGTACTTATAAACCTTATCGGTGGCCACATGAAACCACAAAAACAACGCCATAAGCAGTGCAATAATCCTGATCCATACGTTTTCCAAGGGCTTCACCATGGCTTAGGGTCAAACGAGGGCATTGCCGTCCCAACGCAGCACATCATATTTATGCCCATTTTAATACATCGTTAAACGGCAATCAACTTCAAATCGCGCAAACAGAGATTTATCAGTCAACCCGATCCGGATTGTTCCACAGGAAACGCGTGAGCCCTCTATCGGTACCAATCCATATGTAATCCCCGTCTACAAGCAGACTGTACACGTCGTTCGAGACCAGCCCGTCATTGGTCGTGAATTCGCGTATAATCGGGTTCCGGTTTTCGTAGAAAATGACTGTCATTCCCTTATCCGTGGCTACGGCGACGATAGCATCGTTGACAGCCAGCGCCCGGGGTGCAATCTTGTGGGCCCCCAGCCAGAATGGCTCCATCTCACCGGTTTCGGTGTCCAATCGTATTATTCCATCGTCGGAGAGAAACCAGAGGTCTTTTTCGTACTGCTCAATGTCATATACATCACCGAACAGGATCAAATCCGGGTCCTTGAACTGCTGCAGCTTTCCCGATACCAACTTCAGCCGGTAGGCTCCTGAACCAGCAGCGATCCAGAGACAGGAATCTACTTCTTCCAAGTCATAAATAACTCGATTCAAGAACTGATCAGGGCGGATCAGTCTAACGGAATCCTCGGGGCCGGCAATAACGATCAAGCCGCTGGCAGTACCAACAAAGATAGAGCTACCGACAGGACAGATACTAATGACATCACCTTCGCTTAGCCCGGATCGACTGAAAAACCGCCGCGTGATGCGCTGTGTCTGCCTGTCTATACAGAGTAACCCCACGGGAGTGCCTACGTAAATGGTGGAGTCATCCGCTTCCAGGCAGTTAACATCGACTGCTGGAAAATCAACGTCAAGCCCGGATTCTATATATGAAAAACTGTCGGCCTCAGGATCGAAAACCGATATGCCTGACCGACGACTGTCAAAAGCCACCCCCGATATCCACAGCAAGCCATCGTACATGAGCAGAGCATTGACTCGGTCCTGTAGCAAACCGTAGGGCAAGAGGTCGATGAAATTTGTGGTAGTAGTAGATCGGGCCGCGCCATAACCCCAGGTGCCAATCCACAGCATGCCGCAGCGGTCATCAACAATATCGGTTAAATAGTACTCGCGGTTATACCGATCGACAAGCCGACCATCATCCCAGTAGGCAAACCCGAACGGCGGATGCATGACCTTGGGCGCCCTGATGTGTCGGTCATCATTATCCAGCTCTGGGAGTTCGGTTATCGGGAACCATCTATCGAAGAGCTCATCATACTCCGACAGGCCCACCGACGTCTCGGCAAAGAGTTGGTTATCAAATGTATTCACCCAGACCTTCAGGATATTCCTATCCTCAAGCCCCGAGGCGCCGGTCATCGGTTCTTCCCAACGATCCTCAAGCTTGTTGTAGCGGGTAATCCCCTCGGTAGTGGCGAAGTAAACATGGCTGAAGGAAACAGCTATGTCGTTTACATAGCTGAAATCGGCCCAGGTAACCGCCTGCCCTTTTGGCCATGCAGCCTCAGCCGAAGCACAGAGGTAAGTGATTATTATGAGCACGACGGCAAATCGAATCACAATTGTCTCTTGTAACTGTTCGATAGATAGTCTAAAACAGCCGCTACAAGAACTGCTGTCCCATAGGTCATCGCTCGTTCGTCAGCGGTAAAAAGCGGAGAATGCCACGGCTTGTCCGCTTTTATCTTTTTATTCATCACCCCCAGGCGAAACATAGCGCCTGGGACTTTTTCCAAGTAGCAAGCAAAATCCTCAGCCCCCAATACCCGTGGAGTCTCAGCGATTTTTTCTTTGCCGAAAAGAGCCTCGAAATTCCGAGCAAGTATTCGATTGGCTACCGGACTGTTTATCATGACCGGATAATCGGCGACAATAGACATCTCGAGCCTGGCGCCTCGCGCTCTGCAGACGGCATTGGCTGTTCGCCTGATGAGCTTTAGCAAGGCCTTGGCAGTCTGAGTGGAAAAAGCACGAGCCGTTCCTCTGAGCACAACGCGATCAGCAATGGAATTGCGAGCGGTACCGCCTTCAATAGTACCGAACGATAACGCCACTGGCGAGATCGGATCAATCTCCCGTGACACCACCTTCTGTAATGAATCAACGACTTCGGCTGCAGTCACGATAGCGTCAACGGCAAGATGTGGTTTGGCGGCATGGCCTCCCTGGCCGTGAATAACCAGGTCAAAATCGGTTACGGAGGCCATCGAAATCCCATCGCGAAGGCCAATCTTGCCGATCGCCAGCTCAGGGTCAACATGCACCCCGAAGATCATCGAGACCGATTCGAGAGCGCCATTCTCAATCATGGGACGAGCTCCGCCGGGCGGTGCCTCTTCCGCAGGTTGAAAGATAAAACGTACCTTCCCCCGCAACTTGCCTTTCATTTCAGCCAGTACGGCGGCTACTCCCAGTACTATGGCCATATGCATATCATGCCCGCAGGCGTGCATACAACCGTGCACCTTAGACCGAAATGCAAGCCCGGTTTGCTCCTCAATAGGCAGGGCGTCGATGTCTGATCGCACAGCTACCATCGCCCCCTCCTGCGCCCCGATAAGCTCAGCCAGAAGGCCCGTTTTCAGCTTTGTCGACCGGAGCTTCAGACCAAGCTTCTTAGCCGTCTCGGCCAGAAATGCCGTGGTCTTGTACTCTTGGAATGAAAGTTCAGGACACCGGTGAAAGTGCCGCCGCCAGGAAACCTGCCGGTCTCGCCAGCGGCGAACCCTCTGGAGGATCTCCCCGTTTCGCTCTGGGTCAGTCATGCGGAATGCACGCCGTTTGGCTATAAAGCCCCATTATCAGCCTTCGCTTGGCGTCCTCCCTCTTGCTCGATACGCCTGCGAAATTTGTTGGCAAACAGATGAGCCAGTCGGAGCGGTTCAGGGAGGCGGTAGCCCCGCAGGTTTTGGACAACTATCTCCCTGGCCTGGTCCAAATTGCACTTGTACGCAGGAGATATGAAAATTGGCTTCACCTTGTCCTTGCTACGGTAAACAAGGCCAACTTCTTTTGAGCGAATCATGATAGGCTGGTAACTCCCCTTGATTTCAGGCACCGGGCGATGATACCCCGTCAGTAGTTTCCGGGCGCACCCGACTGTTGGTTTGTCAAAAGCGATCCCGATGTGGCAGGCCATTCCACATTGCTTGGGATGGGCCAGTCCGTGACCGTGAACGAGAAGCAACTCCGGATCGTTCTTGGCCTTTGCCAGAGCCTCAACGATTATCGGCCCTTCTCGGAAATAGAATAAACCGGGGACATAGGGGAAGTTGACCGGGCCGTAGTGATATACTCGTTCAACAACTTCGATCTCCGGAAAGGTCGTGATGACCACCGAGGCATACAGTATTCCGCCACTGTGTCCATAAGCTGTATCCACGGCGGCGATTAGTTTTGGACTCACAGCATTCGCATGCAACCGTACCCGGCGGGCCATCTCTTCTTGGATAGCATATGCTGCCGCTCTGGTTTTCGGCCAGTCATGAAGTTTACGATACTCCAACAGCGCTACTCTTTCTGTCGCACCAACGCACCTTTTATAAAGAACCAGACATAGTGGCCAGAACTCACAACTCAACTACCGCTGGCACAATTCAACAATGCAGCGTGTTGCTGCCCTATCAAGCTTCGGCAGCGTCAAACATGATATTCAACCAAGCGATGTGATAGCGGAAAGCCTGACAACCTTCCTGGGTAAGATCGACAAAACCAACCGGCTCGTACTCTACATGCTATTCTTCAGCAAGGGGCACCTGCCCCTCAGAGAAATCAGATCCGGCATTCTCACAACCAAAAATACGACACCTCACCGGACAGGAAGGATTAACGACTTAAGGTCCTGAGCAGCCAAAACAGGCCTCCGGTATCACGTGGCAACATACGTTGGTTATACCCAATTTGTCAAGTTCCCCCAAATAACGCGAATATCTCCGCTCACTTAACCTTGAAACGGAAAAAGCCGGATCGGGTCATATCTGAACCGAGTTTCTTGATACGCTCCAGTGTTATCCAGGGGTAGTTGCGGTCGTGATTAAACAGAGGAATGTGGAAATCACAGGCGTCAGAGCATCCAGTAGCGACCACGTAGAGTCTGTGCCCGGTATCATTGACAACCATATTCAAGACCACATAGACAGCACCGGTTCGCCCCTTTTCATCACACGTAATAAATAGATCACCGGGTGCGACCTCACTGTCCCTTATCGAGTCACAGTTTTCGGCCAGGCTCCCGTAGGTAGTGTTCTTCATACACAGATCGAGAAAACGAAAACACTCGTACGGGTCGTGCTCCCGTGGTTCCGAAGGTCTGAAAAAGACCTCTCCCCTGCCGCCATAGGTCGGTTTACCCTTCAGCCAGTCACCGTAGCGCAAGGTATCGCCCAGCACGGGGATAACCTGGAAATCAAACTCACGGTGTTTATAGCGAAGAAACTCCGCCAGGATTCTCAAGGGGATGGCACAATCCTTGAAATTCCGCCCTTTCCAGGGGAGATGCACCGCGCGCGATACCTGGTCAGCCTCGAACGCCTTACCTCCCTTCCAGATACCAACCGGTTTCCACCGGTGCCATAGGGGGAGATGGGAAACCCAGTTCTGAAACGGCGTCAAATCAGCCGAATCGGGTCGCTGGTAGCCCTCGGGCATTACAAATTCCGTTTCAAAGGTAAAAACGGTGTCTTTGATGCTGAAGAAATCATAGTTCTTTACGTACCAGTCGCGAAGGTTTGCTGGCTGCTGGTCTTCCTCGCCGTGGACAGTGGTCAACAACGCCACCAATAAGCAAACTGCTGAGATAGTAATCCGCATCAATTTCTCATTTCCCCTCGTAACTGACTAAGTCATCTGATATGGGCTGAAAGTTAGACCAGGAGAATTTTACTGTGCCTTTTCCACTTCTCATCAAAGCCTTATACTCTACCCGTCGTCTTTTTCTTCAACATTCGCCGCGAATGAATATAGGGGCGCAGCGAATAAGGGGCAATTAAAAAGCCAGATGGCATAAAGTGATATGGCAAGACCCTCAAGGTGTGGGCAGGCTCGTTCGTCAGATCGACTGGATGGGCATCTTCTGGGGATTGTTGATGAGGATATTCTTTTTGAAGGAGCTGTTTTGTTTCTCAAGGACAGTCTCAATTTGCTCGCGCTCATACGACAGGGTATCAAGAGCCAACGCCACATCATCGATGTGCGAAGCAGAAAAAAAATGCTTAGCCGAGTCCTTTCCTGCCAGAAAATCAAGGTAAATATCAGAATAGCCCAGCGACTTGCTGGGGGGAACCAGGTCAGTCATGAACCGTGTGTTTCCCTTTTATTTCGCCTAAGTGCCGCGCCTACCTTTGAGAAGGAAGCTGACAAAATCATCGATGATGGTGTACACAACGGGCACGACTACCAGTGTCAACAGTGTCGACGAGATGATCCCTCCAATTGCCGCTCGCGCCATCGGGGCCCGTACCTCAGCGCCTGGACCAATACCCAACGCCAGGGGCAGCATCCCAAATACCATGGCAAAGGTAGTCATCAAAATCGGTCTCAGTCGAATAGGGCCAGCAGTTAAGATAGCATCGAATCTTGAAACACCTTTTAGCCGCTGTTGTTTCACAAAATCGATCAAAAGGATGGCATTTTTGGTCACCAGTCCCATCAGCAGGACAATCCCGATCAAGGAGATCATCGAAAACGACGACCCTATCAACGCCAACACCGCCCCAACCAGTGAAAGCGGCAAAGACAACATGATTGAGAAAGGGTCGACAAAGGACTCATACAACGAGGCCAAAAGAAGGTATATAAAGATAACTGCGAGGGCGAGAGCTTTGAAGATGTGAGTGAAGGACTCTCTCATTATCTCAGCAGTACCGACGGGTAAAATCCTGTAGCCGGGCAGCAGTTTTATCTCGTCGGTCTGCTCCTCTATCAGACCCGTTACCGTTCCCGCAAAAGCTGTGGAAAGGACGTTAGCGTTGACGCGCACTTCCCGCTGGCGGTCATAGCGATTGTATTCTCCAATCGCGCTCGCCTTGGTCAGGCGCGCCACACGGTCCAGGGGAATCAAGAGATTATTGTCGTGATCATCCTTGTTCCGGCTTTGAACGTGGATCCGACCGATATCGTTCTTCGAGGACCGGAATCCCTCGCCAAGCCTGATACGGACATCGTATTCCTCATCCTCTTCTTTGTAGTGAGTCACGACCTCTCCCTCGACTAAAGACCTGATTGTCATAGCAATCTCACCCAGGTCTAATCCAAGGTCGTTGGCCAACCTGCGATCGACTTCAATCTGGATTTCCGGCTTGCCCTCTTGAAGGGTATTGTCAATGTCCGTCGTTCCCTCAATATCATCAAAGATAGCCTGCACGCGATGGGTCAGCCGCGTCAGTTCCTTGACGTCATCCCCCCGAATGGAAATCTCAACCGGCTTGCGCATTCCTCCTTCACTTTCGCCCCGACCTACCGCATATTTGATTCCCGGCACTGTCCTCAACATAACACGAACGGAGTCCATCAACTGACGGGCCGAGAGCTCCCTCTCGCTTTCATCAGTCAGCTTGACCAGAATCCGGCCCTGCGTCACCGGATCGTTGCCGGCGCCAATGGTAACGTAGGTTGCCGCAACCTCAACCAATCCTTTGACAATCCCTTCCACTTCTTCGAAGCGCTTTGAGGTTTCAGTCAGGTTTGTTCCGGGGGGGGTTTCAATATCAATTGCAAGTTTCGCCTGATCCATCTCAGCGATAAATTCCGTCCCGATGAATTGAGCTGCAAAGAAAGCGAGCGCAAGTGATAGGATAGCAATCATGACCACCAGCCACCGCGCTCTCAAAGCGCCGGCCAGCAGCTTCTTGTAGGCAGGTTTTACCGCCTCAAAAAAGATGTTCCAGTAGCTAAGAACTTTCTCAATCGGCTGCCAGATAACACCAAGAGACCGAGCCACCGCGCCGAGTACGCCTTTCCTGTTACCCAACGGCTCCTTTTTCTCGAGATACCGAGACGAAAGCATCGGCGTTAGCGAGAAGGCCACAAACAACGATATAACAACCGCAAAAGCCACCGACATTCCAAATTGGAAAAAGAACCGCCCCACGATTCCCGACATAAACGCAATCGGCACGAACACCACCACGATGGAAAACGTCGTTGCTACCACCGCTAGACCTATCTCCTTGGTGCCTGAGAAGGCTGCCGCCATAGCCGATTTGCCTTCTGCCATGTGACGGTAAATGTTTTCAATAACTACAATAGCATCGTCGATCAAAATTCCAACCGCCAGCGACAACCCCATAAGGGTCATCATGTTAATCGTGAAACCCAGGGTTTTCATCAGCGTGAAGGTGGCAATAAGTGAGATAGGAATGGAAAGGCCGGTAATAATGGTCGGACGTATGTTAAGCAAAAACAGAAAGATGACAAAAACTGCCAGAAGCGTACCAAACTCGATATTGAACAAGATTTCGTGGATCGAGTCCTCAATAAAAACGGAGTTGTCATCGACGACCTCAATACGAATATCGGGCGGCAGTTCCTCCTGGAGCCGGGTCAATGTCCGTTTGACTCTGTGGGCTAACTCCACCGTGTTAGCTCCCGACTGCTTGATGATGCTCAGTGAGACGGCGGGCAGCCCGTTGTAGCGTGACAGCGAGCGCTGTTCCTTGACGGTGTCGGTGACGCTTGCGATGTCTTTCAGATACACCGGTGAGCTCCGCTTGCTTTTGACGATTATATCATTAAACTGCGAGACCCGGTCGAGCCTACCGGACATTCGAACCACATATTCGCGGGAGGCCTCATCGACTCGCCCGCCCGGTATCTCCAGGTTGGCTGCGGCGATAGCGCTTTCCACGTCCAATACCGTAACTCCAAACGACTCCATCCTCTCCGGATTGAGGGCTACTGATATTTCACGCTCCTGACCGCCGATCAGCATCACATTGCCCACCCCCGGAATCGATTCCAGCCGCTTTTTGATAACGTTTTTGACAAGTTCCGTTACCTCTTTGGGTGATCGTTCGCCGGAGATGGCAATTGAAAGGATCGGTATAGCCATCGGGTCGAACTGGCTGACAACCGGTTCTTCAATATCCTCAGGAAGGTCAGCCCGAATGCCAGATATCTTCTCGCGCACGTCCTGAGTAGCCTCAATTGCCTTTCGCTCCAGTTCGAACTCGATGATGACCAGTGAGTAGCCTTCCAGTGATCGCGAGGTAATATGGCGGATTCCAGAAACCTCATTGACGGCATCCTCGATCTTCTTGGTCACCTCACTCTCTATCGTCTCTGCCGAAGCGCCGGGATAGACGGTGACAACTGTCGCAATTGGGAAGTCAATTTCAGGAAAGAGGTCTACCGACAGCTCGGTGTAGGAGAAGATTCCTAAAACCAGCAGAGCGCCGATCATCATGGTAGCGAAGACCGGGCGTTTGATCGATATTTCCGCCAGCTTCATTGATCGCCTTCGAATATATCAGTGATAATAACCTTAGTCCCATCCTGAAGGTAGTCCTGACCGAGTGTCACCAGTGTGTCGCCCAGAGAAAGACCCAAGGCCACCATAACGCGGCCGTCAAACTCGGCGCCGATAGTTACTTCCCTGCCATGAGCGAGACCATTCGAGACGATGAAAACAACCGAACCTCCGCGGCGAGCGATCACCGCTTGCCGGGGAACAACAACCACCCCGGTCAATTGCTCCAGTGGCAGATTGACACGAACAAATTCACCCGGCCTGAACGTGCCTTCACGATTGTCAAACACTACCTCAACCTGGAAGGTCCTGGTCATCGGATCAGCCGACCGGGCCACCGACAGAACCGTTCCCTCTGCCGTCTGGCTTTCAACTCTCGAGGAAACAGTGATTCGCGTTCCAGGCGTCACTGATCCGATATCAGCAGCATTTACACCAACCTTGACGCGCAGTCGGTCCACCGTGGCCACCGTTACCAGTTCCCGGCCAGGACTGAGGAAATCCCCCTTCGAAACCTTGACAGAGGTGACCACACCGTCAATGGGTGATTGAATCTCTACCAGTTGCGCCGCCGCCTCAAAACTGGCCTTATTGACTTCGTACTGGGTCTTGGCGGCATCAAACTGAGACTCGCTCACGGCTCCTTCGCCGAACAGATACTCCATCTTCTTGTAGTTCTTCTCCGCATTCTGATACAGAGAAAGCGCCTCCTGATAGCGTGAACTCGGCCCGGACTTATCAAGCGAAATTAGCACTTCGTCAGCCTTGACTTGCTGCCCTTGATAGACATGAACGGCCTCAACCGCCTCGGCTACTTTGGCATGGATGACGGCTTGCTCCTCACCCTCGAGAGTACCGGTGTACGTCTTAACAATTTTCTCGTCAGAAAGAGAGACGACCATCGCCTTCACAGCTACCGCAGGGTGCTCTGTTTTGACAGTATCCTGGTCGTTTTCGCCCGAACAGGCGGACAGCAAAATCGCAAGAAGCCCGCATGATATAATGTGTTTCATCGCACTCATAATATCCTATTGCATGTTGAAATCGATAGTGGTTGCCTTTTTTAGCCACGAGATGGCAGTCCGGAAAAAGAACATCGCCTGAGCCTTGCTGTTGCGCGCCTCCGTGAGGGCGGCTTGCGCAGACAGTACCTCCAGTAGTGTTCCCACCCCGGTCTGATATCTTAAATTCGCAATACGCAGACCTTCCTCAGCCTGAGAAATCGTCTCCTTCTGGATGTCAAGCGCCTTCTTCGCCTGCTTCAGTTGATCATATACCTGCTCAACTTCCAACTTGATATCGTCCCGCAGTTGCCGAGCAGCCAGGCTGGCCTGACGATACTCCGAACGCCGCTGCTTCACCTCGCCACGCGTATAGCCTCCCGTAAAAATCGGAATTGACAAGGTTATACCAGCTGTCCACGATTCAGCGGTATGTCCACTGAGCGTAAAATCGTCGGAGACAGACTGCCAACTATAGCTTGATATCGCGTCCAGAGAAGGATAGTACCCACCCTTGGCTACCCGAATCGCTTTATGTGAGATTTCCGTCAGAAGATCGGCCTGTTGCATTTCGGGACGTCTTGCCAACGCCGTGTCGACCAACGCTCCGAGAGGCGGCAAATCGATCAGCGAAGTGTCACCAACCTCCTCAACCAGCCCAATCGACTCGTTCAAGTCGATGCCAAGAAACGACTTCAGCCGCTTTTCCGACAGCCGAACTTCCGATTCGGCGTTGAGTATGGCCGGTTGAATGTTAGCCTTCTCGACTCTGGCGCGCAAAACCTCAAATTCAGAAACTAATCCCTGCGAATACAGCTTCTCAATTATCTCCGCGTTATGGCTGGTCGCTTCAAATGCTTTCTCAAGAACTTCCAGGCGAGACTTTTCTAAAATGGCCGTATAAAACAATACCTCCGCATTCTGAACCACGACAGCCTTTGTCGCTTCGGCTTGCTTCTCGGAATACTCCTTATACAACTTCGCAATCGAAAGAGCCGTGAACACCTTTCCCCCCTGCCAGAGCGGCTGCCTCAGGCTAATGGAGGCGGTGAAATTGTTGCTGAAACTGGTTTCAATTTCCCTTACCTCATTGTCCATCTTCGCGAAAAAGGAGGGGATAATGAAATTGCGTGAGTAGGACCCTCCGGCGGACAAACTCGGAAGCGCTCCGGCGCGGGCCTTGGTAATGTCGCTCTGCGCCTTGGTGACCTCCTCTTTGGCCACAAGATACCCCCGGTTAAACTCAAGGGCGCGGTGTCGTGCATCTGCTACCGTCAGCACCACATCGGCAGCAACGACCTGGAACAGGCCGATGCTCAGTAAGATCAAGACGGAGATCACTCGCCCTTTTAGCACTGGACTCTTCACTGCCCGTTTTAACACACTGTAAATGACGTCAGACAATCGTTTATCCTCGTCGCACAGGGATTTCCGTTTTCGCTCTGCCAAACAGGGAGGCAAACAACCGTATCTGCCGGTCGATACTTATCAATTTGGGACTCATAAGTCTTCTCAAAGTCAGGCCATCATACAAAGAAAAAATTAGAATGGCCAGTTCTCGCCTTCGCTTTTTGTCCTTTCCGTACTCTGGGTCAAGACGTGCCGCAACCACCTCTATGGCCTTGCGAGCCATCTTGTTCACATGCGCCCGAACACGTGGCAACTTCAACACTTCAGCTCGTAAGTCTAGACTGTGACGGGTCTTAGGCATGTTGCGACGCGCGTCTATCTTCCGCAGAAGCGTTAGCACATCGCCGGGACTGAGGCTCTTCCCAGTGGGGGATTCAAAGGCGGCCGCGAACTGATCGGCGGCTCGCCTGAGCAGCTCACGGAGAATACCCTCTTTGCTTTTGAAGTGGAAATACAGCGCACCCTTAGTCAGACCGGCCCGGCGAGCAATCGCCTCGGTGGTCGTGGCACGGTAACCTTGCTTGATGAAAAGGGCCTGTGCTGCCTTGAGCAACTGCTCCCGGCGCGTCGCAGCAGGGAGTTTGGGACTTTGCTTAATCTTTGGTCTGTTCTGTCGTTTCACTGTTGTCATTACATACCTACCAGTCAGTATTTATATACGACTATCGACCTTTGTCAAGGAAAGTTTCACAAAAAAGCGTCAGAGCCACTTTTTTCTGCGGAAAAAAACTACCAGCCCCAAAATGACCGTCAACATGATCAGGAGGGCAAAGAGATATCCGTACTTCCAGTCAAGTTCCGGCATGAACATGAAGTTCATACCCCATAACCCAACCAAAAAGGTCGGCGGAATAAACAACACCGTAAAGATAGTGAGGAATTTTATAATCTCGTTGGTCTTGGTCGATACCGAGGAGTAGTACACTTCCAGCGAGGAGTTGAGGATCTCGCGGTGAAAACCAGCGAGTTCGTTGACTCTCACCAAGTGGTCGTGGATGTCGGAGAAGTAGACGGCAGCCTTACTGCTAATCAGTTTGAACTGTTCACGCGAGAAGCGATTGAGTACCTCCATTTGCGGCAGCACAATTCTCTTGAGGTGAACAATATCGCGACGAAGAGTGAAGATCGATTTAACCGTCTCTTCGTCCGGCGCCCCCAGCACATCGTCCTCGATTTGGTCCACTTCGTATTCCAAAATATCCAGAGTGGTATTGTAATTGTCAACAGTCGTGTCGATCAGGGCATGAAAGAGAAAATCCGCTCCGCGTGACATCAGACGCTCATCCCGTTCCGCCCGGTGGTAGAGATAGTCAAAGATTCGATGGTCGTCATAATGCACCGTCACCACCGAATTACGACTGAGAAACATGTCGATTTCACTAATTTTCAGCCCTTCCTCGCGACCGACATAATCCACAATTTGAAACACCAGAAAGAGGTAACGATCATAGTCGTCAATCTTAGTGTGTGGCTTCTCCGCGATCACATCCTCGATAGCAAGCGGGTGGAAAGCAAAGTCATGTGTGAGAACAAATGATTCTTCATCGGTCGGCTTACACAAATCAACCCAGAGCACACAGTCTTCATTACGGATCAGTCGATCGAAATCCGCTATCCCTTCGATCACCTTGACGCCGTCGTCCGGAAGATACAAGAACGACTTGATCACACCCTTTCCTCCTTTTCCAGCAGGATGCCATCTTCGGAAAGGCGGTCGAGGATTGTTTCTTCTTCGTGCCGCAACTTGATCTCCCGAAGCGAGACCTTCTCGAAGTGCAGGAAAATTGAACCAAACAGATAGACGGGAAGCAGATCGAGCAGATGAAGCGCCAGCGAAAACAACACCGCATCAGACCGACCGACCGAAAAGGCTACTAGCGATGTGCTCACGGCGATCTCAAAAGTGCCGGCATTTCCGGGAGTGATGGGAATCGTCAGCGCCAAGGTATTGATAATCATTATCGCCGAAGCAGATGCGATAGGCAAATCGAAACCAAACGATCTAAATAGAAAGTAGATCACAAACACGTGGGACACCCACGACAGCAACGAGAGACCAAGTGAGCCCAGCAGATGCTGACTCGAGCGTAGAAGCTCAATTCCCTTGGTAAAGGAGCGGATGAATTTCTTCAGCCCTATATACAGGCCGGGTCGACGCTTGCGAAAACATCTGCGGCCGAAATCCTCCAGGCGCAACCGAAAATGCAGAGTCAGATACAGCACTATCAGCACAACTGCCGCCCCGCCCGAGAGAACTACACTCAGCGAACGATACTCCTGTGGAAAAGCGAAGGCCAGGGAAGTCAAAAGCAGGAAGATAAGCAGGCTGATGGCATCAAAAAGGACCTCCAGAACCATCGTCGAAAAGATGAATGTCTTGGCCAACCCTTCCTTTTTGGAAAACAAGAACATGCGTCCAACCTGGCCGGTCAGGGCAGGCATCATGATGTTCAATATCTGGCCGGCCGAGAAAAGGGTCACCGACCTCATAACACCAACTTTTTTCTTCTGGGAAACCATAAGTCTCCAGCGTATACCCCGTAGGAATACAAAAATGAACGTACAGACGGCACAAGGAATGAAAGGCAGATAATTGATACGCTCGAGGAGAGCTTCTATCTCACTCAGCCTGATGTCCTTGAGACAGAACGCCAACAGCGCGATAGCGACAATAGCTCCCCAGAACTGTTTCTTCTTCCATATCATTCTATCGAGTTCTTCAGCTCAACGAGCACATTAAGTGTTAAGTATAGAGAGAGCCAATAGAGGTGTCAATTAAATAAACCCGGAGCCCGGGCTGTAAGTCGTTAGATTTCAGCGACTAAAACTTTTTTCACCCAACCGCGCCGTTTGTTTTCAAACAGCACATTGTAGTAGTCACCACTCTCAACGAGGATTTCGACTATCAAACCCGGTGCGCCCTGAAGTTCAACATCGGACTGTTCTGAGGGGCCGGTCCGCACCGGAGCTTCTTCACAGACAATTACCCCCCTCCGCGTCAGGTAGTCATTCCTATACTTGAAGGTAGTCAGGCTGACAGACACCACCAGCAAAGCCAGAGCCAGTATAATTGCCACCCGAACACCAGCATTGCTAATGCCCAGACCGAAGCGGACTATCAAAAAGAGAAAAAGCAACACAAAGCAAACCGACGATACCCATGCCAACGTGTTAATGTGATAGGGGCCAACCAATGATGCCAGGAAGCTCTTGATCGGATTTAACTGGACCCCCTCCATTTGCACCCTCGAAAACTGCTTGGCGAATTCAAGGTTGCTCACTATGTCTTCGTCGGACGGATCAAGTCGCCTGGCTCGTAGGTAATACAAGATGGCATGACCGAGATCACCCTTCTTGAAGTAGGTGTTACCCAGGTTGAAATAAAGGTGCGCCGATTCCAAACCTTGGTCGATGATGCCAGTATACACATAAACAGCGCTGTCATATTCTTTCTGTTCGTAGAATTCGTTGGCACGTGCAAACTCTTCAGTGTACCCCGCCGCCGACAGCGCCTTCCCACCCGACAGCAGGAGAAACAGAGAAAAAGTAAAAACCGTCCGGCTATGCAAGTTTGACCCCCTCAATTCGGATCATGACTTGCTCGGCTTTTGCCAGAGACTGGTCTATGTCCTCTTGCGTGATAGAGGCCGGTGCAAAACGCGCGAAGTCACACTTCTCAACCAGGTCAGCTACGTCTTGTATCAGCTCCTCATCGGTGGCTTTGTCTTGCAGAAGTTCCGCGATGCGCTCAGTCGTCAGACCATAGGGGGAGATATTGAACTTGTCGGCAATGTATGATATGAGAGCTGTATGGATTTCAGCATAGAACCCACCAGCCTTTTCAACCTTCGCCATCGACTTTGCCCGCACCAGTCTCTTTCTGGCCACCTTACCCGCCTTTCGGGAACGGGCCCAGCCAATATCGGCGGCAAGCTTTTCGCGGCGTCGGCGAACCAACACCATCGCTGCCAGAATCACCACCGGTAAGCCGTTCACAATCAAATACCGAGGAGTAAAAAACAGCAACCTGCCAACAGGCGTGGGAGAACCAATTTTGTCCTTAATATAGCGGATGTCGCGCGCCCGGCTTCCAATAGTCAGACCCGGGGCGCCATAGGGCATATCGGGCGAGGCTGCATACCCTTCCGGCTTGGTAACGCTAATGCTTATGGGCCTTGTGGTAAGCGCACGGTACTTGCCAAGGTCGGGATCGAAATAGTTGAAGCTCAAAGCCGGAATTTGCAATTGGCCCGGACGACGGGGAATGAAAACTTCTTCGAAGGTCTTGGTGCCACCAAGTTTGTCGTGGAGTTTCGACACGTTTTCATTGCTGGACGCACGATAGATGCGAAAATCATCGAGCTCAGATATGACCGGTTCCGCGACAGACTTAATGTTCCCGGTACCGCTTATCCTAATGGTCACCGTAACCGGCTGGTTCACCTCCACCTGCATCTTGTCCGCTACGGCGCGTATGTTGAATTTGCCGATTGTCCCGGTAAAATCGGATGGGCGACCTCGCTGCGGAAGTGGCCTGACATTGATGTCAATCGGCGGGCTGCTGACAGATGCCTGCTGGCCCGATCCGAAAAAGTCCCCAAAGACACCAAACGGGTCCCGAAAACGCTTATCCCGGCGAGCGACAGTGAAACGAATGGAGGCCCGACCTATCGTAAGGTCCCCGGTCTGCGTCGGGAAGAGGGCATACTTACGCTCAATCACCTTATAGGTGCGGTTATTGATTTTTTGGCTGTAGGGGGCCTTGTTGCCCAGCACCTCGGTCCAGAAACCGGTTGTGGCAGGTTCGGAGAGCTCCGGGCTGCCATAGTACTGCACGGCAGTATAGAACTTCAGCGTCAGAGTTACCTGCTCATTCACGTATGGGTTCTTTTTATCGACCACAGCCTCGAGGAAATAATCTTTACTCTTCCCCGTTTTATCTACCGACCTCTCCTCAAGGTGCGATGAGGCAGCCGTACCCGTGCTGAGGACAGTAAGTTCCAACCGGTTTCCCTTGTACCTCTTGTGGTTGTGAACTATAGCAATCTGGTCGATAGGAAACGTCCCCTGTTTCTGGGGAATCAACATATAACGGTACGTCACCGATGAACTTATCTGACCGTTGACAATACTGATGTTACTTGAACGCCCCTGGGAATACACTTCAAACATCGGCAGCGTCGGCATCTGCGGCTCGGGGAGATTCTGTACGGAGCCGGAGACAACCACCTGCAAGATAGCCTGCTCGTCCAGCCCGATCGTATCGCGATCGAGAGAGACCTTCACCGCCAGATCCTCAGCCGCTCGGGAAACCACAACTGCGGCTGTGATCAGCCCCATAGCCAGAACCAGGCTGTTGCGAAGTTTCTTCATTCCAAACCTTCTACCAATCGTTGCCTGAATAACTACCTGCCTTTACACGCCGTTTTATCTTTTTCTGAATGTCCTGTTCATCATCGCGAAGAGCATTAAGGATCCGTTCGGCATCCTCTTTGGACATCTCCTTCTGTTCCTGCTGTTGCTGTTGCTGTTGTTCTTGTTGTTGCTGTTGTTCTTGTTGTTGCTGTTGGTTCTCTTGCTGCTGTTGCTGCTGGTTCTGCTTCTGCTGCTCCTGTTGTTGCTGTTGATCCTGCTGTTGCTGGTTCTGCTGTTGCTGCTGCTGTTGTTGCTGCGGCTCCATCTGCTCTTTCAGCATCTTTCGGGCTAGTTCGAGGTTGTACTTAGCATCCATATCATCAGGGTTGATTTTCAACGTCTCTTCATAGCTTTTTATAGCATTCTGGTAATCTTCCATCCTGAAGTAGGTATTCCCGAGGTTGTAGTGCGCAGAAGTTTCCAGGTTTATGTCGGTAGTATTCAAGGCTTTGGTGTACTTGTCTACGGCCTCTTCGTAACCGCCGTCTTTGTGCAATGCGCCGGCGATATTGTAGTCAAGCTCCGGGGATTCCGGTAAATCGGTTTCCGCACTGTGATAGTATTCAAGCGCCTTTTTGTAATCTCCTTTTTTGAATGCCTCGTTTCCCTTTTTGACCAGGCTGACATGGCCCTCGCCATAAGCAGGCACCACGGTAAACGCGAATACTGTCAATGCTATAAGGCAGACGTAGGTCAGGACAGTAAGTCGGGTTCCGAATGGAGTCCGCCTTAGTCGGACGAATGAGAAACCCGACAACAGATTCCGACCCATCTGTCTCCATCTACTCATGGGCATCGCTCAGCCTCCGTTTTTTCCTTTCCGGCAGGAAAAACTCACCGACCACCAAAAGTATCACAGCCAGAAGCGGCCATTGATAACGGTCATCATATCTTGTCACCAGAGTTCCCTCAAGCTCTTTTTTCTCCATCGTTGAGATTTCATCAAATATCCGATCCAGTTCAATTTCACCTGCTGTTGCATGATAAAACTTGCCGCCCGTGGCCAAGGCAATCTTCTGGAGGGTGACATCATCGAGCTTTGTCACAATAACCTCGCCGTTCCGATCCTTTTTGAACCCTACCTGATTGCCGGAACGATCCAGCATGGGAATCGGCTCTCCTTCCGTGCTGCCAATACCGACTGTGTAAATCTTGATTCCCTCTTTGCGTGCCTCTTCTGCCGTCTCAAGCACCCCACCCTCCTGATCTTCGCCATCCGTCAAAAGCAGCAGAACCTTGTGCTTCTTCTCCTTCTCATCGAATGCCTTGGAGGCCATTTCGATAGCCGCTGCAAGATTTGTTCCCTGCGTACTGACCGAAGTATTATCCATCGCACCCAGCAAAAATCCGGCGGCTGAATAGTCCAACGTCAGTGGGCACTGAATGAACGCCTCACCGGCAAACGCAACAAGTCCTATCCGGTCTCCCTTCAGACGGTCAAAGATACCACGTATCTCCTGCTTGGCCTTCTCCAACCGGTTGGGCTTCATATCTCGTGCCAGCATCGAGTTGGAAACGTCGAGGGCAACCGCAATGTCGATACCCTCTCGCTTTAGAAGCTCAAGGTGTGTGCCAAACTGTAACCGAGCCAGAGTAACTGACACAAGAGCCAGGGCGATTAATAACAACACAGCTTTAGTAGCCTGCCGGGAGAAGGAGATGTAGGGTGCATTTTTCATAATCAACGGCAGGTCACCAAAACGACTCATGAGCTTTTTCTTACGGGTCAACACCCAAAAAACGAAAATGCCCAGCAACACCACTCCCAATAGAATCAAAAAATGTATCGGCTCAGCAAATCGCATAGTTATTCCGCGCCTCTCTTACGGCAGCCTTTTGAGTTCTGTCGGTTCTTGCCTGCCAAAAGCGGGTGTGAACCGACAGCTGACAAAGTCTACTGAACGACAAGCTCCTACTAAATGACTCGTCAGGTCACACCTCCAACTCTGTCAGTGGCAAGACCTGACGAAACATTGTGTCGGCTCAGCAAATCGCATAGTTATTCCGCGCCTCTCTTACGGCAGCTTCTTGAAGTAGGTGTTGGCCAATACCATCTCCAGTGCCAGCAACAGTAGACCACTATAGGTGAAGTACTGAAACAGCTCATGATACTGAATATGAGAGGCCATCTTGATTTCGGTTTTCTCCATCTTGTCAATCGTCGAATATATCTCATCCAGTTCCTTACCGGAGCGTGCCCTGAAGTATTTCCCTCCGGTGCGCTTGGCTATCTCCTTCAAGGTTTCCTCGTCGATTCTCGTCGGCTGATAAACATAGCGTTTGCCAAATATCGGGTCCTGGTAGGGAAACATGGCGTTGCCCGGTTTGCCCACCCCGATGGTGTAAATCTTTATATCAAAAGCTGCGGCCAGATTAGCGGCGGTGATAGGGTCAATCTCCCCGGCGTTGTTGTCACCATCGGTTGCCAAAACCATCACCTTGCTTTCCGATTTTGACTCCCGAAGCCGATTGACGCCGTTAGCAATCGCCATCCCAATAGCGGTACCGTCTTCGACCATCCCAAAATCAACCTGATCGACGAACCTCAGCAGCACGCCATAATCCGTGGTAAGCGGACACTGAGTATACGAGTAGCGGGCAAACACCACCAACCCGATACGGTCATTGACACGGCGATTGATAAACTTCTTGATCTCCTGCTTGGCCACATACAACCGGTTGTGGGGTTTGAAATCTTCGGCCTGCATCGACGATGACACATCCAGCGCCATCATAATATCAATCCCCTCGGAAGTTACTTCAGTGTACTCCGTCCCAGAGCGAGGACGAGCAAGGGCTACGATAAACAGCGCCACAACCCCCACCCGCAAGGCGGTCAGGAGAAACCGGTACCGCTGGCGACTGGTGCGTCCAGCCCGCTTGACGATCCTGACATCGGAGTACTTGATCGTGGCCGATCTGAACCTCTTCTTCCGAAGATGATAATAGAGGATGCCAGCCAGGATCACCGCCCCGACAATGAATATAACCGTCGAGGGAATCGTTGTTTTGACAACATCGAAAAGATTAAAACTCAAGCCAGCAAACTGAATATTCATTTTTGCGCCCCGCTGCGTATACCCGGAGCAATGTTCCCCTCACCTCCGGGTTCGTTGCCAACCACCGCAGCTTGCCGCCATTGGAAATCAGCGCGCACCTGTTCAACCATATCGTACACATAATCGAAATCAACCTCAACACGCTCAGTTTCCGGAACGAGCTTGGCAAACTTCACCAGGTCGGCATGTCGCAGAAAGCGACCGGTGTTCTCATGCAAGCCGGTAGGCAGTTGCTGTTCCTCAAAAACCAGGAGGAATTCTTCAGTGGTCATATCCAGAACATTAATGCTATACATCCTTCCCAAGTATTCACGGGTAATCTCCGTCAGCTCTATGTAATACTGCTTGTATTTACCTTCCCCAACAAGATTCTGCTGTTTCAATAGCGCCAGGCGCTCAAAGGCAATTTCCCACGCCGGACGCAAGTCAAGCTGCGCACCCGCCGCTTTCTTCTTCCGCAATCGTAACCACATAAGGATTCCACAGAACGCAAGTATCAATAAGATCAACCCGCCCCAGAAATAATACGGCCTTAGGCCGCGCTTAAACTCATAGGGTGGTTTCAATGGGCGGATATCAGCCGAGTCAGCCCCGACGGCAAGCAACGAGCTGACTTTGATCGGCACCTCCTGCGACAGCATGACTTTCTTGCTTGAATCCGGCATAGTAAACATCACCGGAATCGGCGGTATGACATAATCCCCGGTAGTGAACGTGCTCAAGACAAACTTGCTGACGTTCTTTATCCTGCCATCAGGCAGTTTTGACCTTATATCCGATTCGTAGTCCTTGACATCGAAGGCCCCTAAGTTCGCGCCTAAAGGAGGCGGCACAAGCTCGATGGTCGAGTCGTGAATAATGGTTAGCTGATACGCAATGAGATCACCTATGTACACCTCCGCCCGGTCAACCGAGGTTTCGATTTCTATCCCAGGCAGCGACTTGACCGTATCGGGCTCATCTTGCGCTAATACAGGCAGAGAGGTAAACAGCACGAACAAAGCAATGGCGCATGAAGCAAGTTTGAGTACCGTTATGCGAGCTCGCGTGACAGCGCTTTTGTGAGCAGGTGTCAGTTGGGTAGCCCAACCCTTAGGGTGAGATGAGCTAAACGATATCCTCCTGGCAATCCACCGCAAGCGGTGGGCCACCAAGCCGCGTCTTGGTGAGGTTTCGTGAGCGGTAGATGTCCACATCTGCCCTATGTTTCGTAGACGGCGTATGTCTACATCTGCCCCGTTCTCGATTGACTCAGCATACGCGGACGCACCCCCACCGCAGGAATCTTTTTCGATGCAACTCTGCATTATGTCAGTACAATCAGCACACATCTCTATTTCACGTTGTGATCGAGGAACTCCACTTTTTCGGTTTTCGCCAGGCGTGAAATGTAATCGCCGAATGCGGCCTGCGCTTTTTCTCCCTGGTAATCAAGGAATACCGTCGCCTTGACTGAATCGTATGGAGCGTTGTTATAACGATCCCCCTTGTGAGCCACGTAGTAGTTTTGTACATCCGCAGTGTCAATATGGATCCGCGGCATCACGTTATCGACAACATACTTGTCAACCAACAGCTTCTTATACAGCGATTGCTGTCTCTTCTGAATTTCAGGGTCGCTACCGTAATCCTCCCTGACCGCGGCATGATACAGAAGCTCCATCGCAACATAGTTATGCACAAATTGTATTTTGGCCTCGCGTATCAAAAACTGCTTCTGCATTTCAGGCGGTAGAGCCTGTATCTGTTCCTCTACTTCGGACAGCCATATCGGTACGCTGCCAATATGCGCCACGGCCACGTCGCCTTTCTCCGACGGAGTAGCGTCGATGTCCGTCACAGCCGAGAGCTGCCGTTTGGCGTCGAGCATGCGCCCCATCTTTTCCAATGACGCCACCAGCTTTCGGGAGGCTTCCTCGATAAACGAACCTTCAGGATCAAGCGCCTTCGCCCGGATATAATAGGCCGCCGCCTCTTCGTAGTCCTCAAGGTCCTCGTAGTATACCTTGGCGATCAAATAGTTGATATTCGCCCGTGTCTTGGTATCCAGACTCTCGTTATCGAGAATCTTCCGGTATTCCTCAACAGCGGCGTGGTACAGCTTATTGTCTCGCAGTTCCCCGGCCAGACGTTTATTCCTCTCTGTGGTATCGGTACCATTATTCCCTTTACATGACACGAAACCCAGAAGCGCAAACGTTCCCACCACAAAAGAAACCGTTACTATTTTCCTCCAATGACGACTACGCATGTGTTCTTCACCTCATACAGAATCCTAAACCAAGTGGGGTCATAGTTCGACCCCGCTCGCCATGACGGTCGGCGACTGATTCAGAGAATCGACTCGCGCGGGTATATTCGGACTGCCAATCAAAAAGATGAAGCCAGCTGTGCCGGTCACCCTGAGCGGAGTCGAAGGGTGACAATGTTGTCGTTCGCATACCATGACCTACAGTCTCCGTTCCCTCATTCTGAAGAAGTTGATCAACGGCACTATGTACGATTGATCAGTCAGGATATTTATGAAATCGAGATTGATCAACTGGAATCCTTTCTTGAGATTCAGCGTATCCTCCTCGGCACGGGCGGCAAACTCGCGACGGAATTCTCTGGAACCGGTATCAACCATCAACACCTCGCCTGTTTCGGCGTCCTCAAGCTCGATTAAGCCTACATTGTCAAAACCAGTTTCACGAGGGTCGGTGATTTTCATAGCGATGACATCATGTTTCTTGTTGGCAATCTGAAGAGGCTTGTAAAAACCCTCAGATAGGAAATCAGATATCAGAAAAACTACCGACTTCCTTTTTATGACCCGGTTGAAATACTCAAGCGCGCCCGCGATGTCGGTTCCGGTACCGGTTGGCTTGAAGTACAGAATCTCTCGGATAAGCCTTAGCACGTGAGCGCGGCCTTTCTGTGGTGGGACGAATTTTTCAATAGTATCTGTAAATATTATCAGTCCAACCTTGTCATTGTTCTTGATAGCCGAGAAAGCCAACAGAGCCGCCAGTTCCGCCGAGGTCTCGTTCTTGTAGCGCTCCCTGGTGCCAAACTTGCCGGAGGAAGAAGCATCCACCAGGAGCACCACCGAGAGCTCACGTTCCTCCCGGAATTTCTTGATGTGGGGATAGCCGGTGCGGGCCGTGACATTCCAGTCGATGAGGCGAATGTCGTCCCCCGGCTCATACTGACGGACTTCTTCGAACTCCATCCCCTGGCCTTTGAAAGTGGAGTGGTACTCGCCGGAAAAGAGATCGTTTACCAACCTTTTGGTGCGTATTTCTATACGCCGAATCTTCTTGAGAACTTCCTTGGGAATCATATCTGCGACCTATGGTACCTCGACGGCGTCAAAAATCTTCGAAACAATAGTATCGCTAGTTACTTCTTCCGCCTCTGCTTCATACGTTATCAGGATGCGGTGACGCAACACGTCGGGGCCGATCGCCTTGATATCCTCGGGGGTGATATAGCCTCTTCCTCTGAGGAAAGCGTGCGCTTTGGCCGCCAGATTAAGGTAAATGCTGGCCCGAGGCGAAGCACCGTAGGCAATCAGGTCGGTCAGATCGGTTAGGCCATATTTCTCCGGCTCACGCGAGGCAAACACGATGTTGACGATATATTCCTTGACTTTTTCATCGACATAGATCGATCGAACAACCTCTCGCGCTCTTACAATATCCTGAGGAGCAATAACTCTTGAGACAGTGGGGATACCCGTCTCTGCATTCCGGTCCATGATCTCCCGCTCCTCACTCGGCGAGGGATACGTGATTTTCAGCATCAACATGAAGCGGTCCACCTGCGCCTCCGGGAGCGGATAAGTCCCCTCCTGCTCAATCGGGTTCTGGGTGGCCAGAACCAGAAACGGCTCGTCAAGCTTGTACGTGCTGTCCCCGATAGTGACCTGACGTTCCTGCATCGCTTCCAGCAACGCCGACTGCACTTTGGCCGGGGCACGGTTGATCTCATCGGCCAGGATGATATTGGCAAAGACTGGCCCCTTCTTGACGGAAAATTCCGCTGTGTGCGGATTGTAAATCATGGTCCCGATCAGATCTGCCGGCAGCAGGTCGGGCGTGAACTGTATCCGTTGAAACTTAGCCTGGACAGCGTCGGATAGTGTCTTGACCGAAAGCGTCTTCGCCAACCCCGGAACACCCTCTATAAGAATATGGCCGTTGGAAAGGATCCCGATCAGGAGCCTATCAATCAGGTACTTCTGCCCGACAATTACGGAGCTTATCTCACCTGTCAAACGTTCAATAAATGAGGACTCAGCCTCTACTCTGGATTGAATCTGCTGGATATCTGTGTGCATCTATCCTCCATGTATGTAAAATTATAGTTTTTCAAAGAACTGGCGAATTTCAGTCTCTAAACGAACCGTCTCACCCGGGGCAGCGACAACCGGCCGGAACTTATCCCGGCGGGCTTGAACCAGCCACCGACCAATCTGTGTTTTTTGACTGTCGTTCAGGTTGGTTTGTTCCAAAAGAGCATCCATATCATCATCGGATGTACCGTCCAGATTAATACCATATCTAGTCGCTAAAAACTCCTCTAAGATCTTATACAGCCCGGCTTGAAATTTCTTGAAGTCTCCTCCAGCTTCCTGTTTCAATACCGTCAATCTGTCAAGGAACTGCTCGACCGGCGTTTTCTCAATTTCCTTCGGTTGCTTAGCCTTGAACTGCTTCATAAGAATAAACGCAACTAATCCCCCTACCGCCACCAGAGAAATAATCACAATCCACATGGTGGAGCTACCGCCCTCTTCAACCGGCGGCAGAGGTTCGGCAATCTGCACCGTCATGGCCTCGGTAACCAACTCTCCGGGTATGCTGTCCGGCCACGAGATGTAGCTTATCGCAACCGGGTCAATTCCCGCCGCGCCTGAGGAGGTCGGGATGAGCGTATATCGGAATCGCTTTGTGGTAACCTCGTCTTTACCGGAACCGGTTGAGCCTATCGAGGAGGTAAATCCCCGGACTTTAAGGCGGTCGAAGGATGGACTGAGCGGCTTGGTAAACAGGTAGGCCGATTGCGGCCCGTCCCACCGCAGCACAATATCAAAATGTACGCTGTCTTCAAAGGGGATACTGAAACGGTCCAGGGATTGCGATACCTCTATTCCATCGGCGCGAATCCCGGTGGTGGAGACAGTGGCAAAAACCAGAGCCAACAAGAAGGTGCGCATTACTATATTGTTCTCTCTCATTCGTCCGGACCAGTTGCCAAATACCATTTGAGTCGCCAACCGTTCCACGACGGCATAATTGATTTTATACTCTGCATAAGCCGGTTGGTTTCCTTAAAATGTTACGCTACAAGAAGAGCGGCAATACCCAACCCCATACCGGCCTTCAGGCTCAAGGAACCGGCCTTCAGCATGGATGGCGTCGGATTACCCCAGATAAAAATCAATAACAGCAGCAATGGCAAGTCAACGACATAAACGGTAATGATCCTATAATACATCCCAAACCAGCCAGTCAGAATTGGCACGTAGGTAAGCAGTACAAGGATCAGGAACAACAGCAATGCCAACGAAAGCGATTTCCGAACGCCGATGACCTGCGGCAGGGTATTGATACCTACCTGGCGATCGCCTTCCACATCCTGGACATCCTTGATGATCTCTCTGACCCCATGGAAAAAAAAAGCGAACGCCGCCGGTATGAGAGGACCCGGAAGTGTAAAGGCCATGACGTGGTCGATGGCAAGCCCGCCGGTTATGAATGTCAGCCCTCCCATCGTAGCAATGACCATATTTCCCACCAGCGGCACCCGCTTAAGCCAGAGATTATAAAGCAGCAACAGAACAATCACAATCAGGGCGACAGTGGTCACGAGCATGTTCACTGCCAGGGCAAGCAGGATTGCCGCGACGTTCAACAGAACCGCCAGGCTGATTGCGTATCGCTTACTTAACGCCCCTCGCACCAGCACCCGATCGGGGCGATTGACCCGGTCGATATCAACATCAACCAGATCGTTGACGACATTGCCGCCGGCACAGATTAGAAAAGCGGCGACTGCCGAGACCAGCGGCCCGTAGTAACTGGGTTGAAACCAGGTCATGGATGCCCCCACGCCCACCCCCACCATCGCCAGCAGACAATTTACAAGCCGGATGAGTTTGAGGGTTTCCATGAAGCGGAGCATGACCAGAGAATATCCGGAGTAGCCAAAACAGTCAACTTTTATATGTCGGAGGAGAACTCGACCGATAGCCTTGGCTGGTCAAATGGCAGTTCGGGGTTCCACCCCAGGGAGAGTTTGATTGCGCGGCTGTCATCGTGCAGAGCAATGCCGAGACCATAGCCGTAGCGATACAGCTCATCGGTTCGAACCGTTGAATCCGAATCGGCAACCCTGTTGTTGAGATAGGCCGCGTCGTAGAATGTAAACAGGTATCCGCTTGTAAAACGAAGGTGGGGCTCCACACAGCCGAATGCTACTCGCAACACGGCGAACTGCTCATTGCGAAAACCGCGAATACTACCCGGGCCGCCGACAAAGATCAATTCTGAGATAGGAGGCAAGGACTCTTCCGTCTCCAAACCAACATAGTTCAATCCGAGGTGCCAGATCACCCCCCCGACTATTTGCTTATACCACTTGATCGAGGCGGAGGCGCGAGTCTCGTTGAAGCTGCTCTTTTCAGGAGCCGTTGTCGAACTGTCCTCGGCATAGCGGCGGTAGGAATAGGATATCGACCACTTCATATCAAGGCCGTTGGCCGGATTCAGTCGGTCATCGAGCGCTTCTTGCTCTATCGAAAAGCAGCCGGAGAAACGAGAGTAGGAAGGCAACGTTACAACTGGCTCCACGCTTTTCCAGCCAAGACTCAGACCGACAGACAGATTGTCTTTTAATCGAGTAACATAGGCTCCGTTCAGGGAAAACTCGTAAAACTGATCGCGGTAGTCACGGGTGCCCACCTCCAGGCTCAGGTCCCCAACTCCGGCAACAAAGAGCGGTTGCCCATAACGCAGGCGCAGGACATTGCGGCCTTTCTCCCGTCGTTCGGAAAAAACCGACGCCTGCCTCCCTCGGCCAAACATATTGTTGAAACGAAGGTTGAGGTGCCATACTAAACCGCTGTTGTTATCAGGTAAATAGCCGCCCCCACCTTCAAAAGTGAACTGCCTCTTCTCTGAGAAGCAAAGTTCCAAGTCGGCGCTCGTGTACCCTTCGAGCGGCTTGATTACCGCCGGCGGATGAAAAGTCACAAACCCAATCTGAGTTGCAGCCCTTTCGACCCTGCGCAAGGTGTGATCGGTAAGCGTGTCGCCAACTGAAATTGGTATATATCTTTCCACTATGTCACGGTTGGTATGTATTAAACCGGTATAGATGGCGTTGGTCAACGTTACCAGGGGCCCCTTGATGATTCGCAGTTCAAGTTGAATCTTGTCATCACGTTTGCAGATCCTGTTCACTTTCGCTGACGCCCAGTAGTAACCGTTGTCATAATACGGCCTGAGAATATCGTCCATCAATTCCTGGAAGGCGCGTTGATTAAAGGCTTTGTCAAGGACGATCACATCAGTCGAATCACCAGTGACAAATACTGAGTCAATTCGGCACTGTGGATCAGTGATAACCTCCGCGGCGCTGAGCTTAGCTACAAACATGCTCAGAGCCACAATAATGTAAATTATCCTAATTCGTATGCTGCAGATGCCCACATTCCCCCTATCCGAGTAACCGTATCGCAGCAAATGTGGAAAGGTTGTCCCATAAGTCTGACGTGACTGTATTTGAGACTCTGCTCTCATAAGTGCTTTCACCGTAACTCCGCGTAGCGGCAGGGCTCGTCCCTGCCGTTGGGATGATGGGGGACAAGCCCCCATCCTACGCGAGACAAGACAGTTACTTTTTAGGACAGCCTCGGGACGTCCGCAACGCATGGGAAGGATGTCAACCATCTTACTCATACCGTCAGAATCCCACCACCATCTCTCCCCTACCGGTAATGCGAGCCGCGCGATCATCGGAGTGCCTTCCCAATAGAGAGAAGTTCATGCGCACGTCACCTTTCAATCCGTAGCGCAGGTTAATCGACCAGATAGCTCCACGACTGCCCGGTCTGTTTCCGGTCAATTGAAACGACGACAACCCTGCCGCATTGGTCAGCGCCTGATGATACAATTCAAGGGAAGTGCGCAGCTCACCCTTCTTGACCACCTGTAAGCGCGCGCCTACATGAACCGAATATGTCTCCGAGACTTCATCCTTAGCTGACTCCGCCCGCCGATAACCGGCCCCCGTCGAAATCTCATGCGACGACAGCGATTGCCGTATGGTAACCGTGGTCTTATATCCTTCGGTCTCGCCGCTGCTTCCGAAATAGCTGTCTCGATCACTCCGAAACAGCTCAAGGCCCTCCTCGACAAAAGCCGCCTTGACCGCCTGTTTGAGAGTCAGAGCGACAGTAGCATCCCGCCGGTTCTTGTCGGCTCCGGCGATATCACGGGTCTCCTTATCCTCAGAGAATGTTACATTCACGGCATGCCCGCTTCGCAGGGGAAACAGCCTGATATCGGCATCGTACCGCCGCGAATAGAAAAGGTATGGCTGAGTATCATCGGAGATAAAGGGAACTGCCCACCAGAGCTGTCTCTTACCGGCATCCAGCAGCTCTTCTCGAATTGCGGAATTGAATCGTACCAGGACGATCTTGAAGTCTTTTGACAGGTGAAAGCTCTTTTCACCCCGCGACACCCGGGAACGTTCGGATAGGATCTCCTCGACCCGGATGTAGTTGCCGTCCGGATCAGGAACATACTCACCGTCTTCAAGAACATAATCACCTTGCCCGCGCTCAACTTCAAGGTAGGTGATGCCGCGAGCGTTCCGAGTCTCCTCCGAAAGAGCGTATGAAGCTCTCATGTTCAATCGTTTACGAGCATTACAGTAATCCAGGTGCAGTCGCCCCAGAAAACTCTCGTTGTGCGCTTTGGTCTGAGTAAGCCACTGGTAGGTCACATGCGCGTTGGCATTGAGGTTGCCAAGCTTCCGGTTGGAACTTGCCACGACACGGTTGCGTGAGAGAATCTCGCGCCATGCGCCTGTCAATGAATCCTCAACGTAGTATTCATAACTCAGCTTTTCACTTGACCCATCCAGCACCGAGCGATACCGATTATATCGTGTCCCCCTGGATTCTCCTTCGTAATCATTCTCCCGGCGGTCATGCTCATAGCTTGACAACAGCTTGAAGCGCGATGAAAGCCGGTAGCTGACAGCGCCGGAATAACGGCTCACCTCCCCATCGGTTTTCAGCGCTGATCTTCTATTGCCGGCGGATATTGCTCTCCACTCCAACGATACGTCGACTCTATCGTGTGGCACAAGCTGGGCGCTGAGCCCGCCAGTCGATGACTCAAAATCATCCTTATACTCAAGTCTCGAGAAAAAAGGTGACAATGCTATAACAGACGACGGACTGACAGAGAAGCCAATTTCGTATAGCGATTCATCTGTAAGGGCAACATAGCTACTTGGAAGAAGGAAGCTGCGATTAAAATCCGCCGGGTACAACCTGTTGCGCAATTTGAAAGCCGCTTCTTTCCTTCGAGCTTTGATGGTTAGACGGTTTTTCTGGTCATTCCATAACCATTCTCTTTTAGATGCAATAGAATAGAAAGCTCCCCGGTTATCATCATCGTCGCGGCTCGAAAACAGATTGCGGTCAGAGAGCGTCTGGCGAAACTCGGCAATAACATCACCTACAACTTTGTTGTTCAGGCCGATGCGGGCATTGTAGTAATCGGTTCGCTGGGGAGCAGGGATAAGGATAATAGGCTGGTAATCGCCTTGCCAGGAACCGACAAACTCATAGTAGTCACCCCCAAGAAAACGGTAATCACCATTCCCGGAACCAACGAAACTAAAACTGACGGCGTAGTCCCCATTGCCCTGGCCCATGTACTGATAGATGGAATCGGGAAGGCTATCCACCACGAGGATATAGCTACCACCGCTGTCCGGTGTCACCCCGGAACGAACGGCGGTAGCAATGCTATCTCCGGCAGCGGCAAGCAGATCCTTATCGTCATCGGACAGTTCTCCCCTCAAGGGCTGATTACGGTCGTCCCCTTCCCGAATAAACTCCACCGACATGAATAATGCCGAATCACCCACGCTGGCGCCTCCACCGGAGGAGAGGAGCTCTCCACGATAATCCGTTGCACGGGGTTCATAGTCAATCTCTACCCTGCTTCGGCGATCTATCGGATGATTAACGCTAAAGGTTATCAGCCCGGTCGGATAATCGACTGTGTAGTCCTTGTCAGCGCCGCGCTCAAGAAGTCGACCGTCAAGCCAGACCTGCTCCGAGCCGGGCACAACGGGCCGGAGGGTGCTCCCTTGACCAATCTGGTAAGGACCCTGCAAACCGTCAGTGCCCCAAAAACGGCAAGACTCAAACCTGCCTTTTGGGCGAGCTGCCAGCGCCTCGGTGTACCATCTGTGTGTATGCACACTGATACTCGCCCCCGATACCCGTTTATTACGAATTTCTCCGGAGTCAAACCGGCTGACAACCGCCATATCGCCCACCTGCGCCAAGACCATCTTCGATCTCAGAGTGAGATTGAGCCTATCAATTTCACTGAGCCTGCTGTTTGAAGGGCCATAAGAGGGATCATACCCACGGTCGGAGACAGCCCCCGTGACCTCAACTCCCGGCGCCAGGGAACCGCCGATGCGCAGGTCAAGAGACTGGCTGAAATTAGAGGTTCCCGCCGATCGGGCTGAGAACAGAAACGACTTAGCGCCTGAGATCGTGATATCGGAATGTCGTGAGGAAGCCGTCTCTGCAAACGACTGGGACCGGGGAATGGCGCGGTCTACCGCCCATGGCACGACTACTGGCATAGAGCGCCCATACGTCGACTGCACCCATTCTGGCAAAGGATCATACGTTACCAGCAGTGTATCAGCCGAGTCGAATTCCAAGCGCGACAGGTCGAACAGTCCACGATTACTGTCAAACGAGTAGTCGATGTTCCGACTCAGGAGCCGGCCATTAAGGTAAAGCGAATCGGATTCAAAAAAAGTACGCTGCTTGCTGATAAACAAGCGATCGGGAATCTCCTCTCCGACCAGAACAGTCTCTGTTTTGGCCTTGACCTGAGTGGTCACAATCACCAAGGTTACGAGAAGAGAGAAGAATCGTGTTATAGGTGGCCATCGCATACACGGAGGCCTTAACGTTCATCGAACACTATCCGGCAAACAAGCAGTCGGTCATTGCCGCTATCGGAAATAAGCAATCGCCCGTCAGTCAACATGACAATGTCTGACGGCTCCTTCAAAGCCCGCTCACTGCCCACAAGGGTTGGGCCAGCCTCGAAAACTTCCCTGCCACTGCCATCAATCAGGTGGATTTTCCCCGTGACGCCATCGAGAACCCACAACCGGCCGTGCACGCTTATCGCGGCTATCGGATACTCAAGGGCGCTGATCTTTATCTCACGCAGGAAATTTCCGTATTCATCATAAATAACCAATCGGCTGTTGCCAGCGTCGCAGACAACAAACTCACCCTGTCGGCTCCTCACAATCTTCTCCGGACTGAGAAGCTGCCTGCCAGGGTAACCAAATTCTCCTATGAAGCGGTCGAAAACACCGACATTGTTGAAGATGACAATACGGTTCCTGTCGCGGTCGGCCGCCCACACCTCACCGTAATCGGACAGATTCACACCAGAAGGGTACCCGAATTTCAAAGGGTCCTCAGCATCGTAGAAATCCAGCGCCTCCACGAACTGAAGGTAAGAGTTGTAGCGGCAGATACGCCGGTTACCCTCGTCCGACACCAACAAGTTGAGATCGTAATCAACGGCAACAAAGGAAGGCTGATTGAACAATCCCTCACTTGCACCGAAACCGCCGACCTCCCCGTCAGCCGTCAAGTCAAGATTCAGCTTGAGCACACGGTTGTTACCGGCATCGCACACATAAACCACCCCACGGGTATCGACCGCTAAACCAAAGGGTCGGCTCAACGGTTTCCCAAGCACAGCACCGGAGATCTCCTTCTCAACCAGGAGGGCAACGGGAACTTTTGAGGACTCGGCCTGTTGCGGCTTAGGCTTCGGGGGGGGATGTCCACAGGATACTAAGAGGGTAAGCACCAGAACTAGCTGTCGCGGCAGGGTGCTCATCCACAGGCACTCAAAACGGCGTAAAGAGGGTAAAACTGAGTTGCCGGCGGGCATTGAAGGGATCCACATCGAATCGATAGCGTACCTTGCTTGCCTTGCTGAAAGATCCATCCAGAGTCCGTTGCGACCGCTTGGCATCACGGACAGCGTCGATAACCGACACCACTCGATTGAGAACAACCAGACCTATCATAAAATCGGCACGGCGATACGCCTCGCGGCTCTGGTTTTTCATGTGTCGGTACAACTCCTTGTCGCTGGGGCTCTGCCAACGCCAGTGGTTGGAAGTATTGTCCTCAAGATAGGGGCGATCAGGATCATATATGCGTCCAAACGAATTGTACTCGTCTATATCGTCATAGAACCCGACCATATCCAAGAACCAGTCGTCACTCCCTTCCAGGTCGGCGCCGGCTCGCTCGTTGGCAAACCGGATATAATCATCCTTCTTCCAGTTACCATAAGCGGTAGAAGCAAAGAACCCAATCCAGCCCAAGGCTTCAATGCTGAAAAAGAATCGGGCCTTCCTCTTGTGACCGACATAGTGTTCCCCCCACCCTGGAAGCAAAGCTGAATAAAGCGCTGCTCTGGCAACGGACTTCTTGCTGTCTTGGTCGACCCACGGCTTGTAGGCATCCTTGTCCGCGAAAAGTTGCGATGGCTGGGAGTAGTTGATATCGCCCGAACTGACAGCCAACAAGTTCCGGTGAAAACCCGATTGGACTGGGGTCTCCTTCAACTCAATAGCAGAGGCTCTAGCCGTGACAAATAGGACAACCAATAACACCTGTAACGCTATTCTTTTCATATCGCCAGCTCTCAAAACCTGTATGTGAACGTCACAAACGTAGTATCCCAATGCGAATGATACGACTTCAACTTCGTTCGTACCTTCAGACGCTCAATACCCCATGTGTTCTTCTTTATCTTATTGTTCCGGCTCTTGACAACGAAATACGCCTCAAAGGCGCTGATCAGCCTGTTGGCAATGGAAACGAAAATCATCCGCGTCGCCCGATCATACCTGTTATTAGCATCATTGCGCATCTTCTCGTATTCTAACCGCAGCGCGGAGTATGGAACCGCTTCATCAATTGAGGGCGGCGCATTAGTGGAATCAAAGTCATACAGAGAGGAATCATGATGCACAGCATCGTCCCAGCCCCAGGCAAACTGATCGTACTTGCCGGTCATCTCGTAATACTGCTGGGTTCTCGTGTCAGGGAGATGATGTGTGATTCCCGGCTCGTGGATGGCCCTATCGTCCGTCGTGTCGTACGTCCACAAAAGAAAATCCTCATATCTGTCCCGGTACCAGTAGTCGCGGTTGAACGCTTCGTAGTCGTCGGTGAGGTCATCCCCTTCACCATGCCACTTGAAATAGAACGCCCAGGAGGCTGCTTCGGCGGAGAGAAACACCAGCGGCTTGATCTTGCTCCCGTAGTAGAACTGTCCCAGGCCAGGAACCATCAGCGAGTAGAAAAATGCCTTGCCGGGGGATTTCAGCTTGGGTCTTTCCACAAACCCGGTCGTAGCCAATAAAAACGTCTCATCAGCAGCAAATGTAACACTGTTCTCAGACGACTGAGATGTTGTTTCGTACCTGAGTTTCTGTAGCTCCCGATCGAAAAGAGATTGATTCAGTTTTACCGAAGCCGCTGCGCTTGCTGACACAATCAGCACCAGAGTCATCATCAACGAGAACCGTTTTGCTGTCATTTCTTTTTCCCTTCGCCGTTACCTGATAACCGCGATATCAGTAAAGGCGGTCTCTGTCTCGCCACCGAAGACAGCCTCTATCACACATCGGTAAACTCCCGGCGTAACGTGTCCACAGTTCCATACCCGTTCATGATCCAGGCCGCCGGAGGTCGGTCCCTTCATGGCAGCAATTTCCACACCGGAGAGATCATATATCTTTATGTCAACTCGAGCGGCATCTTGTCCCAGAAAATACCGTATCCTCGTTAAACCATCAACAATCGGGTTCGGATAATTGTAGAAGCGATCTTCCGGCAGCAGGACGGTGAACTGCTTGGGCTCAGGCAGTTGAGACGGTCGGAAAGCAAACATCCCAGCCGGATCATGACCGCCCATCGGCCAGTAATCGGTGGTAGTGTCAAGGTCGACGTCCCACGCGTAGAACCAACCGTCAGCGCCCAGATAGCCCAGCTTTCCTCCCGTTGAGTCTGAAAAAACAATTGGCGACCCGGCTCCGCGCTCACCGCCGGAGAGCGGGAATCCATACGATCTCTCCAAGCCAAAAGAGTAAATGTTGCCCACCAGGGTGGGGAAGATGATCTCCGGAGGGCCTCCACGTTGGATGTCAGCCACGACAGGCGCTGCGATAACATCGTCATCGGGGAAGTGATCATTAACCTCAATGGGAAAGTCCATCTTGAGAAACAGCTCCTGATTGAAAGCATAAATCTCGTTTATTCCCCCGATTATAATATCAGGATAACCGTCACTATCGACATCCCCAGCAACCGGGTTGGTCGTAACGTGAAAGCCGGTCTCTCCCTGCTCGAATATTGAGAAGGACGGAGAGTCCCCTGTCGTATCCACCGTAACAAAAATCCCTCTTCCCTCGGGAGAAAAGCAGATAACTTCAGGCGAACTGTCCCGGTCCACATCCACGAGAATCGGGCCGTAATTGTAGTAACCATCCACTGAAAAGGAGTCAGTATAAGAAGCGTCAAGATAGTACAGCGTTGTCTGAAGCGAATCCCCGGCCAAGACCAGCAACTTATCGTCGATGCGACAAAGGCCGTGGAATTCATCAGCGCCAATCATGCCAACCGTGTATGGGGGAAGCAGTGACTGGTCTTTTCGGAAAACATCCCCATGGTCAGTTAGAATATAAAGCACTTTGCCGAACGACAGTGCGATGGGTGTACCGGCATTGAGCATGAAATAATCCCCCACGCGGTCAGCCTGACCATCGCTATTAACGTCCGTTGGTTGGTAAAGGCGTACATGGGCACCTGTGAACTCAGGATAACCAATAGCCACAAACCTGATGGTGTCCTCAATTCCAAAATCACCCGTCACCGGTCCGGCGGTTATGTCGGCATTAACTCTCGCATAGAGCGGTAACGGATGGGGCCGGCCGGGAGCAGGATAGACACTTGCCACCGCCGTGTCATAGAATACCGGACACGTCTCACAACCGGTAACTTGGCGAAGGAAATTGTCGCCGGTAGTTGTAAAAACCAAAAGATTCCTGCCGGAGGCGACAATAACCTCGTCAGTTCCGTCGCCATTAATATCATCAGCTACCGGCGACAGTCCGTAGCAAGGATGCCCAGCCCGGACAGGAAAGCCGGCGGCAAGCTTATCGGTTTCGAGATCGAAGAGCATCACTGAATCCAGCAGCGTTGGGATGCCGCCAAGAAGCACCGTATCACGGGTGATATTGGTAATATATACGTGGGTGTTGTTATCCGAATTGTCAATTGCGGGGGGGTTGGTGTTGGGCGTGAACGAATGATTACGATCATCACGAAACATATCCTCCGCCCGGCCAAAACCGGCGCGGTAGAAACCACCGAAATTGATAAACCCATCGGCCTCGACAAGCGTGACGAACTTCCGATCCGAGTCCCACTGGAGGTCATTATCGTCGAAGTTGTTCATGCCGTCTCCGTCGTAGTCAAGCCCTGCTACCCCTTCATCAACATGAAAGATCAACAGTCCGGAACCGGGCATGAGAAAATCGTACTCACCGGTGAACTCCCGGTTCAGATTGACCGGACCCTGAAAAACCAGAGTGGCGGAATCAACAAGCATAGCGGTCTCACGACCGTCAGTGTCAACCAAACGGTTTTCAATGAGGTAGTACTCATTTTCAGAGATAGGAACCCGGGCAATCTTAATCCCGCTGGATATGACTTCGGCGGCCACGACCCGAATGTCACTGCCCTGCCGGAAATCATAGACATCGACATAGCCCAAATAAGCCCGCGACCAGGCTGATGGATAAAGCGGAATGGCTCCAAACACCCGTCCGACAGGGTACCCAAAATCGATACCGGTGGCAAAACCGTTGTCGTCCATCAGGGCAAAATCGCCAAGTTGTGATAGGAAATTCAGTGTATTGTACAGATCCACCAACCCGAGCTGGTGACCAAACTCGTGGGCGGTTACGGCATTCATAGCTGTCGCCCGGTTATCCTGATTACAGGTTTCCGGCATGAGCAGGGCTGTCCGCACGTAGTGAGTGCCGTTATCCACCGCCAGCGAGTCGCCGAAGCTGATGAAACCGGTGAATAGGTCTGAACAGGTTTCGGGAAAACCGATATCATTCTGCCTGTCTGCACCGGCATGGAACAGGAAAATCGACTCATAGTTGGCAAATGTGATCCCCGGTTCGACTGTATCAACCAGTTGAATACAGTCAATGAAGTATTCTTCCAGCCCATAGACGACAGAATCGAAAGCGCACTTGCCATAGTAATTCATCGGATAGGGGAGCTGATATACAGCGTTTCTCTCTGCCGGATAAATATCCCAAGAAAGGGTGATTTTCCCTTCCGATACCGTCTCGTAGTAATTTCTCAAAGCCTGCATGTGAGCGTCAAAATAGACCGAATCATGCGGCGGCGGATCAACCCAGTGCCCGACAGAATCAAAGTACGCGGCAGAGTCGATCGGATCAGCCAATGGGGTTGCCAGGTTCATCAACCCGTTGCCCGTGGTATTGGGATCATCCGGCGTTTCTTCCTGAAAATTGAAACGGAGCACCAGTACTCTGACTGTGTCAAGGAAGTCCTTGGCCAGCGCCTGTGTGGGCAGCGACCACGGATGTCTTCTTCCAAGTGTGCTTCCTCGGCGGTCGTAGCGGTCGGGGGTCAGACCTCTCTGCATAATCCGATTATCTCCGGGTACCTCCTCAACCCTTTCTTTTTTCCCCCTCAGGAGCTTGCTTCCCGTAACCGTGTTGGCGGTTGCCACCAGAGACACCGCCAAAGCAGCCACAACTCCAAACAAAAAAGTCCTTGTTTTCAGATCCCAATCCTCCAGCGGGAGTTATCAAATAATAACAGTAACGGTCATCGGCCTGATTCCCTTCCGTGACTCGTTGCTTTCGCTGCCAAAGTAGTAGGCAAAATCAAACTTCAGCCTGTTCTTCAGGCAAAGACCGACACCAAAAGTAAACGTCTTCAGCTTGCCTTCTTCATCGTGAATGTAACCGCCCCGAAATGCAATGAGATTCGCATACATGAACTCTGCGCCACCGTTCAGTGTTACCTGCTTTAGCTCTTCACCCAAGCCGTCCCCTAGCCCGACCATTATTTTGTTCACTTCAGCCGCAACAAGTAGACGGTAGTAGTCTGACTGAAGAAGGCTGTATGCGAACCCAAAGGCGAGGTTGCGCGGCAGATCATCAGCCTGAGCAGCATCGATGTACGCCATCTTCGGTCCAAGGTTGGTCAGCGCCAGACCCCAGTTGAGACGAGGGTTCATCAGGTACAACAGACCCAAATCAACAGCAAAACCAGTCGAGGTGCCCTGCCCTAACTCCACGCCGGCGCCGATTTCAGCCAACTTCGAATAAATCACCTTAGCAGAAATACCGCCCTTCAGCTTCCCTGACAGCGAGGTACCATAGGAGGCTGTAAAAGCGATGTCGAATGAATCGAACTCGTCGATGACCGTCGGACTAGTGGTTGTCCGGGCAAAGCGGCCATACGAAATATAGGTAATATTCCCTCCAAATGTACCCCAACTACCGGCACTGACCGCACACGACATGAAACCATAGTACAAGTCATCAGCTAATTCCGGAAGCCACTTGGCATACATCAAAGATATCTCGACACACCCACTGGCTTTGACAACCATTTTTTCATCGCTTGTAAATACGAGCGCGTCTTCGACCAAGTGGATATCGACGACGTTAGCGTCACCCATGCCCTTTTGATCTACCCGTGACCACCCTAACATGGGGAAGGTTCGTCGCGGTAAACCAGGGCTGACCGAGAACGTAGTAAAGAATGAGAGCTTGGTTGTGACATTGTACTCAACCAGACCCTCTGAAGTCGCAAAATATATCCGTTGCGGATTACCACCTATACTATTCACTGAAGCTGCTGACGGGTTGCGCGGAATGATTATCGCCCGACCCTCGGTCAGTGGCTCGCCCAACTCATACCCTAGGTCGTTGATATCGCATATAACGGCAGCATACCTCAACGAACTGGCGAAATCCTTATGAGTTCTCATCTGTACCAGGTCATCCACAGTCTCCCCGCTTTGGATAACGTGTTCGCGGTAGCCTGGCAGAACCCATCCCTCCGTATCAAACATCATGACACCATACTCCGTACCCAGCCACACCTTGTCGAAAGATGCATGAATTGCGTTGACCTTACCCTTAATCTCGGCAAGGAAAGGAGCCCGAACCACGACACCAGGGACCAGACCGCCTGGAGCCGCAGGTTCTACGGTCCCGGACTCAGGCTGACCGGCCAGAGTCGTATCGCTGCTATCGGGGAGTTGCTCTATCTCGGGATCAATCTCACCGGCGGCAGAATCCACGTCTGGGTCCTGCTCGGGCTCTGCAGCGACCGAATCAACCGGCAGCATCTGCACAGAGTCGGCCGGCTCTTCATTTATGCCAGCGGCAGAGACTCGCTCCAAAAGGTCTTGATTCAACTCTTGGAACTTCACCAGGTATTTGTCTTTTTCTGCAGCCGTACCGTAAACAGCAAATTTCTCTGCGATTTTTTCAGGCGTATCATCCAGAACAACCGTATACTCAAAGCTGTTTGACAAGTTTTGACCATCCCAGTGGTACAGGTCGTTATCCAGCGCGATCCACACATCATCATGACCTTTGGACCCGATCGCGGTCACCGAACCTTCCGGAAGTTGCTCAACACCAGCGACAGATGCTACCTGTAGGCCGGAAAACCGCGCCAAGCCTCGATCAGTGCCAATATAAATGACACCACCCCTGGCAAAGAGGCAAAGAATGTTGGTGGAAGGTAGCGCCTCGGCATCGGTCAGTGTCTGCCAGCGCCTGCCGTTGAAGGAATACAAACCGTCAGAGGTCCCCACTAGGAGAGCTTCCTCGGTAGTAGCAATGGCCGTCAGCTCGGAACCACATAGAGTGGCATAGGGAATTGTGAGCTCTTCCGGGATAAACCGGTTTCTCGTCTTTTCCACTGCAAAGCTGATGCGGTCGGTTTCCATCTCTGTTAGGACGCTGTCTTTCAAACCATCCGCCAGTAGCTTCTTAGCCTCTCTGACCTTTTCCCAATTAATAAGGCAACGTTGATACCCTGTCAGTAAGCTGTCAAACGCTGACTTCAGTAACTCCAGCGCGCTATAATCTTCCGGTACGGAGGCCATTACGCTATCCCGCAGCTTTTCAAGATACTCGGGGTTTTCAGCGTTGTTGGCAGCGGCAACCATCTCCACCATCCGCGCCAATCGGTCCTCATCACTGACATTGAAATAGGATTTGACAACCTTCTCAACTGTCTGGTCAGTCTTGGTACTGAAGACCTCTCCCAGATGCCATGTCCGGTAATCATAGCGGGCAAGCCCTTGTGACGTTATTGCCCAGATGTCGTGGGCACGATACCCAGAACCGCCTTCCTTTTTCAGGGCTGCCGTGGCCCTTAGTGGCTTCAGATGCGAAGGGACTTCTATCTCCTTCCATACGTCAGCTAACGGATCTGCCCCTAATCCGGCCGGGTTAAAGTGGGTAGTAGTCGCATCGTCGGCAATCGCTACAAACGCCTCTCCCATACCGGCGGCACGGGCTCCCGGAGCAATTCTCAAAAAGAGCACCGCTGCATTCGAAATATCCGCGTAGCTGCTTGAAGCCAGCGCAAAGACTGCAGAGAGGGCAATCAAAATTGTCAAGAGTTTCCTGGTTACCATAATAAGCATCTCCTGTTAAATCTAATTAATAACCACTACTTTGCCAAACGATTCAACTTGGTCACCACCAGCCACAGGCACAGCCGTAACCTTGTAGACATAAACGCCGGTGGCCACCCTATCACCGCTGTCGTCACGTCCATACCATACTATATCGTCATAAAAGCCGGGCTGAGGATAGTATGGACCGAGGGTCCTTATTTTTCTACCGGAAAGGGTAAAAATCTCCAGTAGGAATCTCCCAACTGGATGACTCAGGTATGCAGAAAAACGAGTAGAATCCTTCATCGGGTTGGGGTAGTTCAATAAGTCGAAGATCGCCAAATGTTGATTGGCCGCGACCTCCGCCGCAAACTCGACAATTGCCGAGTTGTTTACATTGTCCCAAGCTTTGATCTTGAATGTATGTTTTCCGGATTCAATATCTTTCAGCGGGTAGGTCAGCTTGCCGCTGGTATAATCGTCCTGATCGTATTCAAAGCGGCCGGTGAGATCAATTACGTTTTCGCTGTGACCATCCAACTCCAAAGTGATCCCGTGACCGAGACTGGCCGTTAGGTTTATCCCGGCTGAGTCGGACAGGGTGATTTCAAGAACATCTTCCCTGCTTATCAAATCACCAGACACAAAGTTGGCACGGCCCGGAAAAGCGTACTCAATAGCCGGGCCGGTGGAATCTGCCAGAGCAACGATACTGTCCGAAACCGTCAGGGAATCAATCAAGCCCGCAGCATCAGTGGAATCAAATACGGCGTAGGCCACGATCCTGGCACCCTCCCCGCCATAGCCGATGTCAAGCGGAGAGACAAACTCGAAGTCAAAAAAACCGGTATCGATACTTGCAGACCCACGGAAAATGGTTGGGCCGGTGACACTGTAATCTATCTCCTGAGTTACCTCACCTTGGCTGTTCACCAACCGGTAGGTTTTCTGGCGCTCGGAATCATAGACGTTAATGTAAAGCGTACCATCCCTGTTGTACAACTGATCTCGTTTATCATGCACCCGTCCTTTAATGTATGTTCGACCCAGCGCGGTGAGACTATCTGGAGTGTCGGAAAATTTTACGCTAAGTTGCGGCATACCCAATTTCAAGTAGGGATCGCCAAAAAACAGGTAAGCGCGATCGTTTTCTTCGGGTTTTGGGACGGACGACACGCCATACTGCCTCAATAACTTGGCCGTGTAGACCGCCTCGCCCATTGATAGGGAATCGGTGTTTAGCAATACATCATATACCTTCTGATTGAACAGAGCGTTGTCGGAAGCGTACACCAATCGAGTTGCGGAAACAACCGCTACTGCACCGCCCGCAGGATAAACCAGCAAGTCCTCGGCCATCCCTTCCCGCTTGGGATCGTCGAAGAAACCAATGGCACATGAGGCATTGAAGAAAAGCGGGAGCCGGTCATAGTTGCTCAGGCGTGGCAAATCGCCCATCCTGGTGAAAACCTGCTCATGAGCCCAGACGTTGGGATTGCCATGACCGACGAAGTTGACCAGCAACGTTCCGTTATTGATAGCACTGACAATCGCATCATTGACAGCAGGTTTCTCCCGGTTCACGAAGGGATAATCCCACAAATATATCTTGTTTCGGTGAAACAGGCGGGGGATATGTTCTTTCTCAAGCAGCTCCGTTTGTGTCACATGAAAGGTTTCATTCGAATAGGTACCGAACTCATCGTCAGCGACCAGGGTAACTTCCGCCCGCCAGATGCCCAGGGAGGAAGGAGATTCATACCTCCTGGCCTTGGCCACGATAGTGTTAATCTCGTTTCGGGAGCGAACCGGCCAGCGGGAGATGACCATATCATAACCCCGATCCTGCGTGGCATAGCTGGTGTCATAGCTGGTATCGCTGTCCAGGATTCCATACTCGCCGAAGTACACATAATTGTCGTCCGAGACTGACTCGTCGAGAGGGTGGACATAGGATGGCACATAGTTCGGGAGACCGGTGCCAAGATGATCGAGAAAGTCGTAGTTGCCGTCCCCCACCAGCAGAACAGCCGAGGGGGGCGGTGACGGGTAAAACTCATAGGTATATTTAAGAAAATCCCGTATGGCCGTGGGATCGTACAAACCATAACCAAAATTATCCACGATGTCTTCAACGCTCACAACTGCGATAGTATGCCCCGATGAACGACTATAGTCGACATATTCATCCACTGCTGTGGCAAGCACTTTTGGAACAACAATAAGCAGATCCACCTGCTCATCGCCCGACCGCAGGTCGATTGGGGAATCCTGCTCTATCGAGAGCGGACTGCATGCCTGTTGAACCGTCCCCAGATAGTAACGGTTCGGGTTATCAGCGCTCAGTTGAACACGAAGTGTTATCTGTCCCCCGGCACGTTGGTAGCCCGTCAAAACTACCGGTCGAAGCGGGTCTGCCAGACTCAGGGCAACCACTGGGAAGTTGAAGTTATCAATTACTTCTATTTGCGCCTCCCCGACAAAACTCCCCAGCGTAATGTCAAGGGCATTGTCGGCGGGCATTAATTGGCTGGTATACTCAAGGTTCATATAATCGAAGTACGGTGGAGCGTTAACCTCCGGCCACAATGTCAAATGAATTTCATTGGGACCGTCAACTAAAGCAACAGTGCGGTAACTGCAGTTGAATCGGTTACACGTCTTTGCCAACCCGGCAACTCCGTTCACATCTAAATCCATGTAACCATACGTGTCGCCCAAATCGTCGTTGTCATATGTCTGACCGACTAACCAGATGCTGGCCGTATCCCCTTCGACAACTCCCGGAGCCGGCATGAAAAAAGTCAACTCCGAGTCGTTTGTCCAATACCAGGTATAGTAGTCAAGTATCTTCCCATCGCTCAAGCGCCGTAGAAGGTTGTCCTGTTCCAAGTGGACATGCCGCTGAAAAGTCGTGACTATCGTGTCAACAGGTCCGTCTGGCGCAGGGTCAAGTTGGCCCATGCGCAACCCAACCTGTGAAAAGCCGGAAACAGCCAGCCAGTACATGTTACGGTCAGCGTACGGGTTGTTTACAAATCGTGGAGATTGACCGGCCGGATACAGCCACCTGTCAACGGCCTCGCCATAGAAAACGATGTAGTCGCTGCTATTGAACAGGCCATCTCCACCATCTTCAACCAAGATGGCAACTTCCGTGAACTCCGGACGAGGCATGCTATTGCTCACTTCCAAGGGTAAACCACCGACGTTATATAGATGTAACGAGTCGGAGGGGATATCGTCCAACACCAATCCCGCTTGTTCAAACTCGGCCCCCGCAACCCTGCAAAGACCGCTTCTATTAACGGCGATCTTATACCAAGTGGGGACTGTTCCGAAAAGCTCCTCGCCGAACTGTGCAGCTTTCGCAAGTCCTCCGGACGGCACCGGCCAGGTCTTGAATTGCTCAAAGTTGGCCAGAGTGGCTTGGAATATGCGGTCAAACTGCGGGTCATTGGCCATTACCCCGCCTCGTGTCAACCCTCCGGTGAAACCAAGCTTCACAGTAACGTCCCGATACATGGATTTCCCCACGATCGGGAAGACTCGCACAACAACAAACTGTCGTCCACGGACTGTAATCGGATTTGAGACATTCACCAGAGGATAGGATCGTTGAGATAGTTTCTCAAGTTCCCGTTCATTACCCGGCACCGACACCGGCAAGTCACTCTCAACGGAAAGCACAACCACTCTCGCACCATGTGGAATACCGACATGAAGAGCCCTGAAGAATGTTACCGAAGAGTCCGTCTCGACCTGTTTTTCAAGGTCGACGAACCTGTTGCTGACTCGAAATTGAAACTCTGTCTGAGTGGAAGATAGAACCGCCAGGTTGGGGTGTAGGTTATAACCCTGGGAATTTCCAGTTAACCCGAGAGCAAGGAGGAGAAACAGAAATGACTTACGCGAAATCTTTTCCATAAGAAACCGGATGCTTCACCCGGAATTGGAACCGAGTAAAGTTATAGCTACGGCCTTTAAGCCAATAAGTTAATGTCATCCACTACACGTGGTACAAAATCAAAAAAACATTAGCCGTATTGCTATAACTTTTCCTCCATTTCGTATAAGTCGTTTAAGTATGCAAAGTTCCATATAAAAAGTCAAGAACAGAACATACCGACAGCCCAATCCGGACGCAATTTGCCGGCCAAAACAATAGGATAATTTGGTGGCCGCAGCCTAAGCTTATAATCAACAACATGTTATGGCAGCTTTTGGTTATCCGAAAAACAACTATAACTACATGCCTTATCAGCCGAGAACCACCATGATTCTTGAATCCCATTTCATATTGATGCTTGTTGGTCTGCAACTGGTCAATACCTATCAAGCTCGGCTTGGCACCGGGCACTGATCATCTCCGTGTCGCGCTTTGCTACATCCAACGTTTGCTCATATTCCTCCACACTGCCGGATGGGGAAAAAGTGACGCTGTACACCCTATAGTATTGCCCGGCTAACTCACCGAGCAAATCAAGGAAGTTCTGATGGAAATAACGGCTTTGCCTAATCCGTTCCAGCGCATACTCAAGGTTGTCCTCATAAGCTTTCAGGATCGGTTTCTGGGTTTCGATCCATTGTGCCATACCATCACGTATTTCCGTATCCGTGATCTTATCGCTACGGTTGGCACTACCTTCACGCCACTGAGCAGCCACCCCGAAACCGTAGGTTACATACCGGGCAGTGACGGAATCAACATGGTAAATAAGCAATCGCGCCATCTCCGGTGGCGTCGCTTGCTGAAACCTGTTGGCCCAGCTAGCGCGGAGCATCTTTGCTTGCGCTTGTGACGATTCAATCGCCTCACCCTGGGTCTGGCCGGTCTCTATCTTGATAGCACTGCAAGAAACAAAAGACAGCAGTCCCACCAACAACCACAGAGAGTCCCTCGCAATCTGACTCATACTCCTGTTGCTTTAACGCTTCACCTTGACCTGCTCCGGCAGGAGTTCGGCAAGATCGCACGTGAAGTGACGAAGTAACGGTGCCTGTCTGGTGATTTTGTAACCAACCAGGGAATCTTTCCTGGTCACAATCCGCTCAGCGATCTCCGCGACGTAATCGTAGTGCGAATTGGTGTACACACGGCGCGGAAGGCACATGCGCACCAGCTCTCGCTTGGCTGTAGCCTTCTCACCGGTAGCAGGGTCGATACCGCCAAACATTAACGAGCCCATCTCGACCACCCGTACACCTCCCTCGCGATAAAACTCGACAGTCAGCGTCTGGCCGGGGAACTGATCAGCCTGTATGTTGGGCAGTAACTGCCCGGCATCCACAAATACTGCATGGCCGCCGGTAGGTTCAACGATCGACATCCCTGCCTGCTTGATCTGCTGTCCCAGGTAAGCCACCTGCTTTACCCGGAAATCAAGGTAAGCAAAATCCATGACTTCTTCGAGACCGACCGCCAGCACCTCAAGGTCTCGCCCCGCCAACCCCCCATAGGTCGGGAAACCCTCGACGACTGTCATGAGATCGGTAATGCGGCGGTACCAATCCTCATTATCCAGGGCAATACAGCCGCCGATATTGGCCAGCCCATCCTTTTTCGCCGACATCATGATTCCATCGCAGGCATCAAACATCTCCGAGGCTATCTCCCGAATTGACTTGTCACCGTAACCCGGTTCGTCCCGTTTGATGAAGTAACAGTTTTCGGCAAAGCGAGCACTGTCGTAGAAGAAGGGAATATGATGCTCTTGGCACAACTGCGAGACCTCGTGGATATTCTTCATGGATACTGGCTGGCCGCCAACGGAGTTGTTGGTGATGGTCATCATTACCATAGCGATTTTCTCTGAGCCATGTTCGTGAATGAACTGCTCCAGCCGGACGATATCCATATTCCCCTTGAACGGAAGCGGTTCCGGCGAAACCGATTCCGGGCAGGGCAAATCAACAGGGATACCCCCGGAGTAAAGTGTGTTGGCTCGGGTGGTATCGAAGTGCGTGTTGTTTACCACATACTGACCCTTCTTGACAACAGTGCTGAACATGAGGTTTTCCGCCGAACGGCCCTGGTGACAGGGAATAACTTTCTTCTTTCTGAAGATGTTCTGAACCGTTTTCTCGAACTTGCGAAACGATGTCGCTCCGGCATACGATTCGTCTCCCTGCATCAAAGCCCCCCACTGCCGGGCAGACATGGCCGACGTGCCGGAATCAGTTAAAAGATCAATATATATATCAGCCGCATCCAGTTTGAAGACGTTGTACTTTGCCTCAACAAGCTTCTTCTCGCGCTCTTTGCGGTTTAGCCGCTTGATTGGCTCAATTGATTTTATGCGGTATGGTTCCGCCGGTTGACGATTCTCTTTCACTATTACCTCCTTGCTTTTGCGTTTCGGTATCTGCTAACAAGGAGATTATGTTACGTCACTTGTTTGACCCGGCGGCGGTGGTAATCAAGACCAAGATGCGTATCTCTAAACAATGTTAGGCTATTCATTGTCACCAGGCTGGTATGCCTAAATTGCCGCTTCATATCATTAATATAATAGCATTTTGGTCACCGTAATGACTTTTTTTAGTGAAAAAGAATTGGCCGATAATCCCGTTTGCGGCATATGTCACAGTCTCTGTGCCCGGCAGATGTCCACATCTGCCGGAGCCTCTTGTCATGGTGAGCCGTCCGGTGTCATTCCTGCGAAAGCAGGAATCCAGATCGAGTAGGTCAGGACACTCGTGGTCCTGACATTTTCTTTAAGGAGTCAGGAGGACAAGCCTCCTGACCTACTCCTTATAGTTCATCAAAGCGACGAATTCTAATTACAGAAGAAGTATATGGTTTGAAGCTTCCCACAGCAAGCTGTGGGGCATCCGGCCATTCTTAGTCGAATCTGTATATCTGAAATGATGTTGTGTCTATCACTTGTCGTACAGGTGGCAGGCCAAGCTTTTCCCTCAACTGTCTCGAATGCTTGATGATTTCTGACCCCAGTAGATCAAGTCTGGAAAAGGCGAACTTCAACACCATTTCATGTTTCGTTCCTTGGGAAAGAAGGGGCAAGAGTGAAGTAGCAAAATCCGCGGTGCTATTGAATTCTCGTAGTTCTTTAGAGAGAACCAACATTCGCAACGTTAGATGATCTTCAAACAAACCGCTCTTAGCTGCTTCTTCAAGTCCAATTGGTTCAAAGTGCAAGTAACTGAACTCTAACGTAGTATCCGAGAACACAAACGTAGATCGAGAGATCACCTCGAACTGTAAAATGATATGTGCCATCTCCTGATCGACCAGTTTAGATAAAAGTGTCTTCCTTTCTGAGTCAGTCTTTTGCGTCTCATATTGAAACAGCCAGATAGCAATGACCCATCCTAGTGCGAAGGAAAGCGAGAGAGATGTAAAAGTGTGCCACCATGCCCACATTTCGCTTCGTGCTCTTTTGTAAACAAGCAGCGAATACGCTACTGCAGCAGCTACAATCAAGGCTGCTATTGTAAGTAAAATGCTCAAGTGCTCTCCTTCACCTTATTGATCCGAAAACTAATTCTTACACCCCCAGCCTCTTCAACACCTCCGGAATATCGGTGAATGTTTTGCACGGATGGGCGCCGGCAGCGGCCAGAGCGTCGAGCTTTTCCTTAGCCGTGCCCATACGCCCTTCAACGATAGCACCGGCGTGGCCCATGCGCTTGCCGGGCGGGGCGAAAATGCCGCCGATAATTGCCAGCACCGGGGTCTTCATCTTGGGAATGATCTCGGTCGCTTTCTCTTCATAGACGCCGCCGATCTCACCGCACAAAACAACCGCCTTGGTTTTTTCGTCTTCTTCGAACTTCCAGAGGATCTCGTTGAAAGTCGACCCCAGCACCGGATCACCGCCTAAACCCACGCAAGTGGTCTCACCGTACCCGCTGCGAGTGAGCGTGTCGGCCACGTAGTACGTAATTGAACCGGATCGCGAGACAGTGCCGACACGTCCCGGCGCAAAAGCAATGTCCGGCATGATACCGAGGTTCGCCTCACCGGGGGTGATGACACCGGCTGTGTTGCCGCCAATCACCGTAGCGCCGTGCTCGACCGCTTCACGGCGCACGTGCAGCATGTCGTGAATGGGAATATGTTCCGGAATAACCACAAGGAACTTGATTCCAGCGCGGATCGCTTCTATAGCCGCCTCTTTGACAAACCGTGCCGGCAGAAAAATGACCGATACATCGGCGCCCATGTTTTCCACGCATTCAGTAACAGTATCGAATACCGGCTTCTTAAATACAACCTGTCCGCCTTTTCCAGGTGAAGTGCCACCGACTATATTCGTACCATAGGTCAGCATCCGTTCAGTGTGGAACCTGCCCGCGCCGCCGGTGATCCCCTGCACCATCACCTTGCTGTTTTTATCGACTAAGATTGCCATCAGTTACCCGCTTTCTGTGTGGCGGCTAATTCAACAGCTCGTTTGGAGATTTCTTCAATGGGAGTTTCAATGCCATGAAACTCGACATTCTTAAATAACTCAGGCGATGCCTGCCTTGCTTCTTCGAAGATGCGCACCCCTTCCTGCCACATGTTGCCTGTCATGCGCATAACCATCGGTTTGGACAGGCCGTGATCCTTCAGGAACATGATTACCCCTTTGGCGAAATCGTCACAACGGCTGATGCCTCCAAACCGCGCCCCAAAGATGGCCTTGACATTGGGGTTTTCATCGAGGAGCACGAGCATTTTGGCCAGTCGTTCAGGTGTCGGCCCCCCGCCGGAGTCCATGAAATTGGCCGGTTTGCCGCCGTAGTAGTGGATGAAGTCATTACCCATGATGCCAAACCCCGCCCCACCGGGGAACATGCCGATGTCGCCGTCCAGATCAAGATAGGGTATCCCCCACCCGGTTGCCTGACATTCGCGCGGGGTCATCTCTCCTTCTTCATGTCGCATCTCAATCCCCATCTCTTTCAACTCCGAATGGCGAAAGACGGCGTCGTCATCAAGCGAGACACGACTGTCAGCAGCTATGAGTTCGTTTTCTGCAGTGAGCACGAGAGGGTTTATCTCCACCAGCTTGGCGTCGTACTTCTTGAACACGTTATAGAGACTGACAATAATCGCCGCTCCCTGCTTGAGTAACGCCGCCGGTATGCCGATCTGCTTGGCGATGGCAAGCGCGTCAAACGTGTACAGCTCTTCCTCGATGCTGATCGGTTTTTTCACGATCCTTTCGGGATGCTTCTCAGCAGTCTCCTCAATGTCAACGCCGCCCTCACCGGACGCAATCACAACCAGCATGTAGTTGGCGCGGTCGATTGTAATCCCAATGTAATACTCTTGCTTGATGTCCAGTTTTAGTTCGACCAGAAGCGATTCAACCGGAAAACCTTTGATGGCCAGCCCAAACAAGTCTTGGGCGGAGGTTTTGGCTTCGTCTACTGTCTTGACGATTTTGATGCCGCCAGCTTTACCTCTACCACCTGTCAGCACCTGCGACTTCAGCACTGCAGGCGCACCGATTTCATTGACGGCAGCGACCGCTTCATTGGCACTGCTGATCAGATGGCTTTCCGGTACAGGGATTTTGAATTTCTTGAATAGCTCTTTACCTTCAAATTCATATAGTCGCATAGGTTTGTCCCTTTACAGTCAGGCACTTCGTGCCAGTGTTCACAGATTTCCGGGCAATTTATCGTCTAAAGGCAGATTGTCAACCGGATTTGCCGGTAAGTGACAGAGGTACCGACGGTCTACCGCAGGGCACAATTACCTTGATGTATTCACTCAGTGAAGGTGTCAGCAGAGTCCACGATGCCTTCACCCAAATCCAGCTTAAACTCCACTCCACCATTGTGGAACTCGATCAGGCGGCGGGGTTTGTTTTGCGCACTGGGATCGATGCACTGGTTGGGCGCCCCCGTACGGTTCGGGAAAAGGCCACGTTCCTGCATGAAATCACTACCGAAATAGTCAAACACCTGCGCCGAGAGGATCAGCGTGTTGCCGGAAATACCGGAGATCGTGTTATCAGTGCAATCCTCCCATAAAAAGAATATCGGGACGACAGTATCCGGCACCTGAGCAACATGTTCACTTGATACTACCAGCTTAACAAGGGAGGCCGGCCTCTCAAAGCCGTAGCAAACCGGTTGAGTGCCGCCGAGACCGAGTTCGGCCAAAGCTACTACCTGCCAGACAATGGGGGGATAGCCTTCTTCACCCTGGGTATTGACAGGCCGGGCGTTAAAAAACTCCCAGCCACATGAATCAGGAATTTCCCCAGGTAGGACCGTATCAATGTCAATAAAGGGGCTCTCTACGGCGATCTTCAGCTCGAAAGCAGCCACTGGATTGCCGAAGGAGTTGAGGAAAATCCCGAGCGTGTCATTGATTCTCATATCCCCTATAGTGACGCGATCGATAGACACTACGTACCGCGATGAATCTTCAATCACTTCAACAAGGGTGTCTCCTGTAGCAACAGTCTGCTCAACCTGCTCTCCGCATATATCCGCGCCAATCAAAGAGAGCACGAGTAACACCAATGTGGGCCACAATTGATTCATTGATATAACTTACAACGAAAAAGCCGCCAGCGCAAAGACCTACTTTACCCAAAACTGGCTATATCATCCCGGGCTTGCCTCGATAGCATAATACTCCCCTTGACAGGCAAGTGTCAGGTTCCAGAGAACCCGACCTACTTCACTGCTTTGATTTTTAGTTATTGGACGATGGTTCACATTATCATACATTGACAGCTAATATAATCATTATAAGGTTGATAGGATAGGGAAAATTACCATAAGTCATATGCGGTTGGGATAATGTACACTGTGAATACTATAGTGCGGCTACCGGATACCGACGCTGCTGGAATCCTCTTTTTCGGTAACTATTTCAGGATGGCTCACGACGCCTACGAGGCGTTTATGGAATCAATCGGATTCAGCTTCTCTCAGATTATAAAGGATGCAGACTTTCTGGTCTTGATTGCCCGCGCCGAAGCCGATTATGAAAAGCCTTTGCGACTGGGCGAGAAAGTGACAGTTGAGTTGGAAGTTGAAGACATAGGACAGACCTCATTTGCACTGTCGTATTCCTTAAAGAATACTCACGAAGACATTGCTGCAACGATCAAGACCGTTCATGTGACAGTTGAAAAGAAAAGCGGGGACAAAATCCCCCTGCCTGAGAAGCTGCGGGGGAAACTCGCTAACATCAGGTAAGTTCCCTCAATTCCCCGGTACCAAGCAGTTCGCAGAAGTAGTGACGAGCCGGCTTCACGTTACTACCTGGTTCTGTCACAGGCCATTCGTAGAAGTGGATTGGAATCTTGAAACGAGGCAAGAGTTGCTCCAGCCCCGCGACTAAGTCCTTTTTGCAGGTTCTCCTGTTATCGGTTGTCCGGACGAAGGCTACCGGGCGGAAACCAAACTCGTCGTCCTTATCTGGCACCACAATTGCATCCGATACACCATCCAAGAGAGATAATGCCCCTTCGATTTGTTCGGGGTAGATATTCTCGCCGCCGGAGATGAACATACTGTCTTTGCGTCCCAAGACCGTTAAGTAGCCTGCGTCATCTATGTTTCCCAAATCACCGGTACGAAACCATCCCTCACTGTCAAGAGAAAGCGAGATATTGCCTTCGTCCACATAACCGCGAAAAAGCGTATCACCCTTGACCAGGATTTCTCCCTCTGTGGAAATCTTGACCTGGCGATGTTCAAGCAGCTTACCGCTTGTAAGCAGCCTGCCAAGTGAATCATCCGGAGGGGTCGTAGTCACCTGGGAGGCCATTTCCGTCAAACCATAGGTGGTGAAAAGCGGCAAGTCACTCCCATACGCTCTTTTAATGAGCGATTTCGGAATGGCGCTGCCGCCAACCAATACTGCTTTGAGCTGTTTTGTATTGTAAGCGAAGGAGGGTGATTTCAAGAGGCGATAAAGCTGCGTTGGAACCAGTGAAAGATGGGTGATGTGATATCGCTGTACAGCATCAAGGATGTCCATACCCTCAGCTGGTAGCACAACCGCGCCGCCTCCAAGTATGGCTCGAAAAAGAATTGCCAATCCGCCGACATGATACAGCGGGAGCGAAAGCAACCAGCAATCACGAGGCTGAACCTTGATATTCTCATTTGAACCAATCGCGCTGTAATAGTGGTTGCAATACGAGTGTAAAACAGCCTTCGGCTGTGCCGATGAGCCGGAAGTGCTGATAATAGTTGCGTCCTGATCTAACGAGATCGAAGAGTCACTTGCTTGCGTCGCGCCAGCGCCGGTGAAGTCGACAAAATCTGCGACAGACAACGTCATGATATGGTATGTTCGAGAATGATCTGTCGCATTGACAATACTGCGACACCCAATTTTCTTGATGTACTCCGCAACTGCATCTATCGGTAAACGTGGGCTGACTGGGCAGGCAACGGCACCGATGCGAAACAGTGCCATCAGTAGAATGGGGTATTCAAAAGTGTTGGGCGAAACAATGGCCACGCGTTCGCCTGAGGCAACGCCCGCTTTTCTCAATCTTGAAGCAGCGGAGGCTACAAGACTGTTGTATTCAACATAGCTGACCACGTGGCTGTCAGTTATCAGAGCCGGTAAGTCTTTATATCTCCGAGCGGCTTGTACCAACGGACATTGAATGTCAGTCATGCACAACCTCTTGCAGTAGCTCTCGCCTGAGTTCGTTGGAACGAACCACCGATTCGGAGAGATTCAGTCGGCCTTTGTTAATTCGACGAGGATTTGCAAACAGGTCCTGTGCGAACCAGTCAAGCGTGTCAAGACCGACCGGCACGTCGGTTGCGTTAAGGCAGGCTGCAAACTCGGCCAGCGCCGTCAGGCCAAGGCTGCTCTCAAAAGCCGAACTAACAACAGGAACGATACCAAGGGATGCCGCCATGCGGGCAAACTGCATGCTTGTTTCAAGGCCCAGCAAGGTCGGCTTTAACACGATCGCCTTTAGGTTCGGTAAAGGGGTCAACGATCCCGGCGTCAACTCCAACAGACTCTCATCCATTGCGAGAGGCAGCAAGCCACTCTTATTACTTATTAAGGCTAACATATTGTAATTGTGGACCGGTTCTTCGATATAATCTATCTCGCAATCAGACACTTGACGAAAAAAAGCAAGAGCATCCTCGATGCTCCAGGCGCGGTTGGCGTCCAGCCGCAGGATAATGTCATCACCTATTAACCTGCGAACTTCACAAGCGAGGCGGATATCTTCGTCAAGGGGACGTTGCCCCACTTTCAGTTTAACTGCTTTGTACCCTTCACTACGAAGCTTGACAGCCCTCTCTACAATTTCATTAGCAGAACCAGCCAATAGCCCATTGGTCGAAATGGAATCACGAAACCTGTCCGAGATAAGTCTGCGCAAGGGCAGCCTACGGCCGACAGCAATAAGATTCAAGACCGCCGTTTCAAATCCAAAGCGAACTGATGGAGCGATTTCATACTGCTCCAGCCAGCGTGCAAAGCCACCGGATAACTCCTCCAGGTTGTCAGGTATCTCTGTGCTCCTTAACGCATAGCGCAAAGACTTTACCTGTGATTCGACAGTAGCCACGTCTTCAGCACTCAACCCCGGTAGCGGCGAAGCCTCACCCAGACCGGTATGGTCATGTTCATCGGTTAGTTCGATGACCAGACCAGACCTCTCAGCTAATTTTGTCCCCTTCACAGTGAGCGTTCGGGCAAGGGGAAGTGTGAATCTGAACAAATTGAAGCCAACGATTTTCACAGCAGCCACCCAATCGAGAAGATTATGCTATAGAGTAGCAGGAGCTTTCCCGTGGTGGCCAGAACGTTGTTCAAAGTCGGACCATCAGTCTTGACAAAAACCGCCTTGATAGCCCCAACCGCCGCCAGTAATAACAGCGGCATTAGTAAAGAATATGGATGCTGACGCGTGGCGAGGTAAAAGAAAACAGGCATAAGTGTTGCGACCGTAATAGCTAGCAGGTACTGCATACGGGCGAAGGTTCGACCAAACCGCACCGCCAGTGTCTTTTTACCGGCGAGCCTGTCCGATTCTATATCACGAAGGTTATTCACTGTGAGTATCGCAACCGAAAACAAACCGGGCGGCAGACCGGCAAGCAGTACCATTGAATTGATATCCAGCGCCTGCACGTAGTACGTCCCGCCCACTGCTACAGGGCCAAAGAAAATCAACACGAAAATATCTCCAAGGCCATGATAGCCGAGCGGATACGGGCCTCCGGTATACATAATGCCAAAAAGAATCGAGACCACGCCGATGATTGCTATGGGCCAGCCACCTCGCCAGACGAGATAGATTCCAACCAGCACTGCCAGAGAAAAGACGATCGCGGTAGCAGTTTTCATCGACTGTGGTTTGACCAGACCAGCCTGTGTGACTCTCATTGGGCCAAGGCGCTCATGTTGGTCGGCCCCTTTTTTGAAGTCAAAGTAGTCATTGGTAAAATTGGTTCCGATTTGAATCAGCACTGCTCCGGCCAACACCGCTAGTGCTGAAAGCCAATGACCCGCTCCGACCTCGAACGCCATAGCCGTTCCAATCAGCACCGGCGCAATCGCTGCCCACAGTGTCTTAGGGCGGGCCGCAAGGATCCATACACCCAACTTGGAATCAGTCATAAATGAGGCTTGCCTCCTTATGTCCTCGCTCACATCATTCGTGGGACATACGCCAAACTCGTCATTGCGAGTCCGCCTTACTTTTAACAACCTGCTAAGGTTGGCGGGGGAATTTGGTGAAATCAGGTTTGCGCTTTTCGACGAAGGCGTTGCGTCCCTCCTGCGATTCTTCACTCATGTAATAGAGCATGGTGGCATTGCCGGCCAGCTCCTGTAAACCGGCCTGACCGTCGCAGTCAGCATTAAGGGCCGCTTTAAGGCATCGAATAGCAGTCGGCGAATTGGCCAGAATCTCCCGGCACCATTTTAGCGTCTCTTCTTCAAGCTTCGCAATGGGGACGACCGTGTTGACCAACCCCATCTGAAGCGCCTCGGCAGCGCTGTACTGACGACACAAAAACCAGATTTCCCGCGCCTTCTTCTGTCCAACGACACGAGCCATATAGCTTGCACCGTAGCCACCGTCAAACGAACCAACCTTCGGACCGGTCTGACCGAATACCGCATTGTCGGAGGCAATAGTCAAGTCGCACATCAGATGCAGCACATGCCCTCCACCAATGGCATAGCCGGCCACCATGGCAATAATCGGCTTGGGACAGGTGCGCATCTGGCGCTGAAAATCCAGCACGTTGAGATGGTTAACACCCTTTTCATCGGAGTAACCGGAGTCGCCGCGAATTCTTTGGTCCCCGCCTGAGCAAAACGCTTTATCACCTTCACCTGTGAGTATGATAACCCCCACCTGTGAGTCTTCGCGGGCGTCAGCTAATGCCTGTGACATTTCATAGACCGTTAGAGGTCGGAAAGCGTTGCGCACCTCGGGGCGGTTGATTGTTATTTTGGCGATCCCTTCCGCCTTATGGTACTTTATATCAGTGAATCTTCCAGTTTCAACCCACACAATATCAGCCATCATCTACCTCGCTATTTATTCAAAGGTGCTGTCATGCAACCCGCGTGACAACTCCTTCGTTATGAAGATAAAAAACCCTTCACTAGCCGGGCATACTCTCCCGCTTTTTCCCAGTGGACATTGTGCCCGGCGTCTTCCACAATATAGATTGACGCCTTCGGACACCTCGGCGCCATCTCAGCGGCAATCCTTTTAAATTTATCATCCTTTTCGCCCACTATCAAGAGGAGGCGAGCCTGTATTTTCTTGAGCTGATCCCAGAGTGACGGCTGGACGCCTGTACCCATCATCCGCAGCGAAGTGGCCAAGCCAGTGGTAGAACCACTTTTGCTGTTGTCGATTCGATTAGTCAAGAATCGGGCGAACCACTTCTTATCCTGCTTGAGCGTTGCAAAGAGTGGCTGATCATACCACTCGTTCAAGAACTGCTCCAGAGAATCCTTTTCGAGCCGTTTAGCAAGTATGTTGTCGCGTGCCCGGCGATCTTGTCTTTCCTGTTCTGTTTTAAGGCCAGGTGAGGCCGATTCTAATACGACTCGTTCAAATCTGTTTGGAAAATTGATAACCATGTACAAGGCCAGCCTTCCGCCCATGGAATAGGCAACGATGTTACATTTGTCAATGCCGAGGCTATCCAGAAAGTGGACAAGTCCGTTGGTGCAGTTCTCCATCCGATAGTTTCCCTCCGATCCATTCACAACCGTTTTGCCATGTCCGGGGAGGTCAATGGCGATACACCAATGGCCTTCTGAAATGGGAGTAGCGATATCACACCAGTCCTGGGCGCTTCCAAGGAAACCGTGCAAAAAGAGAACCGGAGGGTTTGAGTTGTCTCCAGCCTGTATAAAGTGAAAGGTGTAGGGAGAGTTCATAACCATCTAAAGGTTATCCAGTGCTGAAATGATCTTCTTTTGCAGCGTTTGATGAAACCGATAGTTTTCACTTCGATCGCTCTTTACCTCAATGATGGCCGAACAGTTTTTTTGCTGCACTGATCGGTAGGATGTAAGAAACGACTCTTTAGAATCAGGACAATAGTAATCAAGCCCAAACATTGCGGCTGCTTTGTCAAAACTAAAGCCGTGCGGAGTTCCAAAGAAGGGTTCAAACACCTCTTTCATTTGCGCAATCGGCAAAAAGGAAAAGAGAGCTCCGCCATCATTGTTTATCACCACAATAATAAGCGGGTGCACAAGTGATTTTAGCAGCGCGAGTGAATTCACATCGTGGAGGAAAGCCAGGTCCCCGATCAGCAGTGTCGTGGGCTTGTCCAACCCTCGCGCAAACCCGGACGCTGAGGCGATGGTGCCGTCGATTCCGCTGGCTCCTCGATTGCATCCCACTGTAACTGCTGGACCATACAGGTCAGCATACATGTCCATGTCCCGAATCGGCATACTACTGGCCAGAAAAAGGCCCGAACCCTGCTGGATATTTTGTGAGATCAATCTTGCTACAGCCGGTTCGCTTAATGCATCCTCGTTGTCGATTGTGTCTTTTAAGACCTGTTTGAGAAGGTGCGATCGGCCAACAAATCCATCAAGCCACGATGTACGTTTTTGGTTTTCCAGATTTGCAACGAGCGCCTCACAGAATTCGCTGATGCCGGTCTCTATGCGCATTGTCACCCGGTACCCGGGGTCATGGCACCACGGGTGGTTTGCCACAATTATATAGTTCTCCGGGCGACTCTTTTCTATGAACTGCTGCAGCCGCTTCGAGACCGGTATACCGCCGAAATGAAGTATGGTGTGAGATTTATCAGCCTCCGCAAGTCTTTCCGACAGCAATAATTGATCGAAATAAGCGATGATGTTGTCATCGGCAGCCCCCAACCGCAGACCGGAGGCGATATCGGGAAAAGTCGGCCAGTTGAGGTAGCGAGCCACTCTTTTGACTGCTTCTTGTTCCTCACTTCTGTGGAGCCTGCCCACTACGAGAATCCCCCTATCAGTCTCACTTACAATCACTGCTGCTTCTGCAATGGCCTCGGCACCTGGAGCGCTGGGAGCATTCGTATATTCTGTGTAACGTTTTTGACCTTTCCCCCACCGTTTGATGCCGGATAGATAATGGCTGAAATCTTTTTTTGGTCCAATCGGCGCCAGCGGCTCGCGGAACATACAATTAATATGCACCGGCCCGGCGGGCGATCGGGTTGCACGGTAGACAGCGTTGTCAATGGTCGTCAGCACAAACTGCGGCTCAATGTCCGCGCCAGGGCATGGCAGATCACAAAACCATCGCACATAGCTGCCATAGAGCTTTACCTGGTCAATCGTTTGGTTGGCGCCGGTGTAGCGAAGTTCAGGTGGTCGGTCGGCAGTGAGGACAATCAGCGGCACCATGTCCATCGAGGCTTCGATTACTGCCGGCATGAAATCGGCCGCAGCCGTGCCGGAAGTGCAGACTAAAACTGCCGGGCGACGGGTGGCACGTGCATACCCCAAAGCATGAAAAGCTGTTCCTCTTTCATCATAATGGATAACACTGTGGGCATTCTTGTTATGGGCTATCGCCACGGTTAGAGGAGAGTTTCGAGAACCGGGTGACAGACAAAAGTAGTCGACCCGGTTGCGTACCAGCTCCTCAACAATCAGACTCGCCCAAAGAGCATTCAGGCTGGAAAACTCAGTCAACATCAGGCATCAAAAACCTTGGTGAAGCTACTTAGTTTGTTTTCAATCTCACTCCACTCGCTTTCGGCAGTGGAGCCCTCTACAATCCCGGCTCCGGCAAAAAGATGAAGCCTGTCGCCAGCAACCAGGCCAGAACGAATAGCAACTGCAAACTCGGCGGAATCATTCCCCACCCAGCCGACCGGCCCAGTATACCATCCCCGGTCAAAGGGTTCTATCTCGTGTATTTTCTCAACTGCGAGGCCCGATGGATACCCGCCTACCGCCGGAGTCGGGTGCAGCGCGCGCAGAATATCAGCATCAGCAATGTCGGCAGCAAGCCTCCCCTCGAAGCGGGTTATCAGATGCTGAACTGTAGCCAGTTTCAGCAAGGAGACATCCCCCTCGCGGTTTGAAGCCTCACATAGACGCGTCAGCGCTTCCCCCACAGTATCAACCACATATCGATGTTCCCGCATCTCCTTCTCGGACTGAAGAAGCTCCTTCCCCAGAGCTATGTCGGTATCCTCGGATACTCCTCGGGGACGGGTACCGGCAACAGCCTCGCTCTTTATTGTTCGCTTGGCGCGCTGATACAGCCGCTCCGGTGTAGCCCCGACAAAAGCAAAGTTGTCGTCAAGCTGGAAACAGAAATGGCAGCACCCTGGAGTCACTTGCCTTAGGCGCTGTAATAGCCGGATGGGATTCACCAGAGACGAAAGTTCAAACGATGTTTGCCGCGCCAGCACGAGCTTCTCCAACTCTGTTTTATCGATGGATTCAAGAGCGGTCTCAAACGCCACGTCCCACCCTCTCTCATCAGGACAGTCGGAGCGAGCTACTATGTGGGGGATTTCTGTATTACGTGAATCAACAAGAGAGATTATGTCTCCGAGTTCGTCCAGGATTCTGTCGCCGACCAGTCTGTCTCCGGCGAACACGATATTGCATACGAAGCGTGTTAGACCCGATTGACGGGACAACTCAAAGCGGGGCACAACGAACCGATATGTTCCGAACTTGCTCCACAGGGCATCACGGGAGCCTGTATCTCTGGCGTCGAATCTCAACCCCCCATAGTACCGTACTTCATCATGATGTACTTTAAGTAATCCCCACAACCTCTTGTGCAACAGACCATAATCAACGCTGCTCTTTTCCGAAATAATATCCGCCACTCCTACACCGGCCATCTCGAAGCCACTCTCCCGGCTTGACCAGTAGGTCTTGGCGGGACATTTTTGGGCGGCAAGCCACGGCAGAGGTTGAAGGTCTTCAACGGCAATCTCCAACCTGACAACGGCTGATTCAAGCGGAGAGCGAACCGGTGAGGCATGCGAAGCACAGGCATCCCTGATCCTGTCCGCCATCAACACCTTGGCTTGTTCGAGGTCGCACGCCGTGTGTTCTTTTAGTCTCCCTGACATATACTGCCTATCCCTTGGCAAATCTCCCTTTCAGCAAGTAGAAGCATTTTGCTGGTTTGCTGGCTTGCCGCCGTGGTAGATAGTAGCGATGCCAAATGTCAACGGAATCGCCTGTACTCCGGTAAACCCGGCCTGCTGTATCAGGTCACAAAACTCCTCACCAAACGGGAAAGTCTCAACCGTCTTGTTCAAGTACATATAGGCCCATCTATCACCTGAGATCACTGCTCCCAGAAGGGGCAAAATGTGGCGGAAGTAAACCAGGTACAACCCGCGGATAATTCTGTTGCGGGGAAGAGAGAATTCAAGAATCAGCGCTCTTCCTCCCGGCTTGAGAACCCGGCGCATCTCCGCAAACGCCTTGGACAGGTCGGTCACATTCCTGATCCCAAAGGCAATCGTCACAGCATCGAAGCTGGCATCGGTAAAAGGGAGGCGCTCAGCATCAGTGCGGACAAAAGAAATCCGATTGCTGAGCCCGTCAGTAGCAGCTTTTCCTCGGCCTAACTGAAGCATCTTTTCGGCCATGTCGATCCCAACCGCGAACTCGATCTTGTCGCATCTCCTAAACAAAGAAAGAAGAACATCAGCGGTTCCAGTGGCAATATCCAATACTTCTTGTTCAGAATGATCAGGAAGATACTTCGCCAGTTTGTTGCGCCAGACAACATCCTGGCGAAGCGACAAAAGCCGATTCAGCAGGTCATAGCGATTGGCAACCCGGTCAAACATCCGCCAGACGCCAGCGCGCGAAGGGATAGCCTCGTTGTCGGAGGGACAGGATCCGTCCACGACTTTTTCTACCCCATTTCGTGTCGCATCCGACCTCATGCGCAGGTCAACCTTTGTAATTGAAAGATGGCGGAGCCTATCACGCCAGCCAATATATGCAATTTGGCACCGAGTTCAAGCAGTTCAAATTTATCAGTAGTGGGTCAGTATGAATTTCTTGGCTGAAAAGAGCGGGCGGATTATCTTAGGGACATGGGTAAGCGGTCTGTCTGGATATTTACTACTTGTTCTGTTGTCCTTTCAGTGCTCAGCTTTATTGCTGATCTACCTGAGAAGATTGCAGGCATGACGACCTTTCTTAAATGGTTGGATTTTGTGCCGGGTTGGGGTTGGGGTGTGGTATTTTTGCTATTAGCTATCGCAATCACCATCCACGACAAGCTAACCCGTATACGCCATCAACATAACAGACAGGAACAAATTGAGCAACGTCGGCGTCAACTTATCAAGGATTGGCGGGCAATGATGGTGCGCGTTGCCCAATGGTATAGAGATAACGCACAAGAAGGCAAAGATGTGACGGATGAATTGATCGAATTCATTGTAATACAGCCAGAATATAGAAGTCTGCACCCTTACCTCTACAAATCTGGTAGTTCGGTTGATCGAACGATAGTGGTGAATTCCGGCACTCACAGCAGAATCGTGTGGCTGGATAGAAACATAGATCAGTTAGAGCGGAAATGGAACATATTGGAATCATGATTCTCTTTCCTCTACCAGTGGCCGCTTCTTTTTTCGTGACCGCTTTCGCATATAGGCAGGTTAACATGATTGACAAATCTGTCAAAACCGGATATTTTCAAACTAACCAACCACCAGTTTATCTTTCGTGCAAAAAAAATTGTTTCCTGGTGTGTCAATCATACTCGAAACTAAACTGGAGAATGTTCGTAACTAACTACCAATTCATAGGGTTGACTTAATGGCACGGAATCTGTAGACTCTTGCTCACATGCATTGCGCCGCAGTAAAAGGATCAACAAACCACCACTCCCGCGTAACGAGGGGTTTGCTCCCTCACATCCTGTTGGTGCTTGCTCTGCTCCTCTTTTCCGGGGAGATCGCGCTCGGTGGGGTGATCAAGGGCACAGTCTATGACGAAGAGACCGGCGAGCCGGTGCCATTTGCCACCGTTCGGGTCGAAGGAACTGGTCAGTCGATGCTCGCCAACAAGCATGGGCAATATCGCCTGCGACTACCGGAAGGTGCCTATCAGTTGAAATTCAGTCACGTAGCATACTACTCCAAGCGCTTACAACTCAACACCGCGGATTCCATTGTCGTTCAGGATGTGCGGCTTCGCCCGTCCCTTATTCAGCTACCAGGGATGAGAGTATATCAGCGCGCTTATGACCCGGCGCAGAAAATCATTCTTGAAGCCATCGCTCGCAAGGACGAAATCTTAGCCGAGATACATGCCTACAGCTTTGAGGCATACAGCAAACTGGTGGTTTGTGACACTGCCAAAGATGACTCCAGCAACATAATGCTTATCACGGAAAGCCAGCTTGTCTCCCACTGGGAATATCCGCACACATACAAGGAAATTGTCACAGCACGAAAGCTCTCTTCAAATCTGCAAGGGGCCGAAGTCCTTACCTCTGTTGGAGAGTTAACGAACTTCAACAAGAATCGTCTGGACTTTGGCGAGTATTTAGTCGTTTCCCCAACTGCCAAAGATGCGCTCGATTACTACAATTACTATCTGCTTGACACGATTTATATTGATAGCCAGCGGGTATTCCGGCTTGAGGTTGAACCCAAGAGCGACACTGATCCTCTTTTTGCCGGTACTATTGACATCAAAGATTCAACTTTTGCCGTGGTGGGGTTTGATGTCGGATTCAACGAGGCATTCGATATCCCATATGTGATTAACCCTCGTTACAGCCAGCATTACGCCCAGTTTGAAGATAGGTACTGGATGCCTGTCGAGATAGACTTCACAGGGCTGGCAGATATCCCGATCCCCGGTATTCCCAAAATGTCATTTGACTACATTGTTGCCTTACATAATTTCACTTTGAACACGGAGCATCCCGATGGTACATTTGATGAGTTTGAGTTTGAGGTGGCTGAAAATGCCGACGACATTGACTCTGCCACCTGGAACGCCGGCCAGCTCATCCCACTGACGCCCGAAGAAATCAGGGGCTTTCAGAGAATCGATTCCATTTCCAACGCGCCAAAGCCGCTTCCCAAGAAGCTCCTACGGCTGGGATTGGGAGCACTCTTTGTTGGTATGGGCGGCAACGGCTATGATTTTTTCCATTTCAATCGTGTCGAAGGGGCCTATCTCGGGGCCGGCGTCACACTGGATAAGCTTGTTCCCAATACGGAACTGAAGCTCAAATCTGGTTACGCTTTCTCCGGCGAGTACTGGCAGCATAATTACGGATTTTCCTACACTCTCTCCAGGCGTCAGAAGTTTAAAATCGGAGGGGAATACCATGATGAGATCACACATCTCCCAACCATTATCTCAAGTCGAACGGCTAACCCAACCTTAACAGCGCTGGCCAACAAGACCAACCCTTTTGACTACTACCTTGAAAAAGGGTTCAACATTTCACTCTCGACCAAGGTGGTTGGGCGAACAAAGCTGGCCATTGCCTATCAAGACTATAATCAGTATTCCGTTTCAAATAGCACAGAGTACAGCCTGTTCAGAGAAACGAAAAAGTATCGCACCAATCCCAAAATCACCAATGGCAAACTCCGCTCAATCTCAGGCCGCCTCAGCTATGATTCACGAGCACGATGGAGGTACAAGGGAGAGGAACGCATAGACTATTCATCATCGTATATTCTTTTTGCCGTTGGCGCCGAGATCGCCTCCCCGGATATAATCGACAACGACTTTGATTTTGCCCGATATTATGTGTGGTTATATCGACGCCAGCGAACCCTGGGGCTTGGTATCAGCAGAATAGAATTGTATGCAGGCGCTTCAGACAGAATCCTACCTCCGCAGAAGTATTTTACCGTCGACTTTGGAGCGGGACTTTTGGACCAACAGACGTATTTCAAGACTCTCGGAGAAACAAACTTCGCCGGTAGTCGGGCGATTGCTGTCTACGCCGTTCATGATTTCAAACGTACCCTCTTCCGCAAGAGCGGTCTGCCGCTAATCAAAAACATCCCTCTCACACTGAGTATCCACGGCGGCGCTTTCTGGACCGACTTCAAAAACCATCCCGCTCAACCCGGCGACAGCGACGTTCATAGCGCACGAAAGCCTTATACCGAGCTGGGCTTCGGCATTGGAAGACTGCTGCCGCTGTTTTTCAAAGTTAACTTCACCTGGCAGTTATCAAACTACAAGACCAATAGATTCTCATGGACCGTTGAAAGCCAATTCTGAGCCCCTCCAGCATCGAGTAACCGCGACACTCCATTCAGCCTGAAACTCTGCTATTGTGCAAGTGTAGAATCTTTGATTGCCATTACTGGTTTTGTGTGTACCTTTCAATCATGCGCAAGTTATGTACATTAGGCCTTTTTCTCTTACTGCCGCTCATTCCTATAAAGGTAGCGGCGGCTTCGCTACTGATTCCAATGAATGAAAGCCAGACCGACCACCTCAAGGCGTACGGGGTGGTCTATAAGTGGCTCGAGAAAGGCCACAAAGGAGAATGGCTCCTCAACTACCGCGGGGGCTCCTTCCTGCTTGATGACTCCCCTGAAACCGTCAACCTCTGCCTGCTGATGGGGGTATCCTACGAACAGGTCACTTCTGGCCAGGTGGCTGATATCTTCCGAGAGATAGAAGTCGAAAACATGGAACGGGTGGAGTTAGAAAAAGCACCCAAGATAGCCGTTTATTCTCCATCTTATGCCGAACCCTGGGATGACGCCGTCACACTTGCATTGAACTATGCCGAGATCAAGTATGATCTGATTTATGATGAGAAAGTTTTATCGGGCGAGCTTGAGGAGTACGACTGGCTTCACTGCCACCACGAGGACTTCACCGGCCAGTATGGGAAGTTCTACGCCGCCTTTCGTAACGAACTCTGGTACCAGGCTCAAGTCAGAACCGATGAGAAGATGGCCAGAAAGCTCGGCTACAACAAAGTATCCCTGATGAAATTGGATGTGGCGAAGGCTGTCTACGACTACGTCCGACGGGGAGGGTTCTTGTTTTCGATGTGTTCGGCCCCGGAAACGATCGACATCGCCCTCGCCGCCGATGGAGTCGACATTGTCCCCTCGGAGTTTGACGGCGATCCTGTCGATCCCGGAGCTCAGGGAAAACTGGATTACACCAAGACGTTCGCATTCGAAAACTTCACTGTTACCCTCGATCCGATGCTGTACCGCCATTCCAATATCGATACCTACCCGGATCGCCTGGTGCGTTTCCCCCGCCAGCAGGACGATTTCTTTTACCTGTTTGACTTTGCCGCCAAGCTCGATCCGGTTCCCACGATGCTCACCCAGGATCATGTCAACACCATCAATGGCTTTATGGGCCAGACGACAGGATTTCGGAAGTCGCTGCTGAAGAAGTTCGTGACCATCCTTGGCCAACCGGACAACTTCGACGAGGTTCGCTATATCCATGGAAACCTGGGGCGGGGCACTTTCACATTTCTATCCGGACATGACCCCGAAGACTACCGACACATGGTGCACGACCCACCAACAGACCTCTCCCTTCACAAGAACTCCCCCGGCTACCGGCTGATCCTGAACAATATCCTCTTTCCGGCGGCCAAGAAAAAGCAGCGCAAGACCTGATGTTCTCTTTCGTTAGCCCGGTCAGACAACCCTGTCTCACAACCTGTAATACCTTCCATTGACAACCCGGACATAAAACAATAGACTTGCTTCATGATCGAACCCCATGACAAGACCTTCATCGGCATCGACTATGGAACCAGACATGTTGGTCTGGCAAAAAGCGACCCGACTGGATTGATCGCATCAGCCTTAACAACGATTGAGGTGTCCTCCGACCGTGATGCTGTAGACAAGATTTCCACCATCATTGAGGAGTATCAGCCAGCGGGGCTGGTAGTCGGATATCCCCTCTTACTATCGGGAGAAAAAAGTCCCAAATGCCTTGAGGTGGATCGATTTATTGAACGGCTGGAAAGAACCTTCAGCGGCCCGATACATAGAGTGGATGAACGACTGTCTACTGTTGAGGCCGAGCGAGTGGTGCACGCTCACGGTAAGAAAATCGGACAGGACAAGAAACGCCTTGATCGCATAGCGGCGGTACTGATTCTTC